>Ga0210386_10002174_pt1 | contig 17061 bp, 16 predicted proteins | sample IncBWH32OmetaG_FD_160091 | JGI IMG/M metagenome (GOLD analysis project Ga0210386, IMG submission 160091) | Forest soil microbial communities from Barre Woods Harvard Forest LTER site, Petersham, Massachusetts, United States - Inc-BW-H-32-O ... | reverse complement strand
TTGCGAGATCTTGCCAACAATACGGCTTCCCGCCGGAATCAGCACCTCTCCGTCTCGCTCGTAGTTGTACTCAACAACCGCGGTCACAGGGGCATGCACCGCCGTCGTCGCCATTGATTCCAGCCGCGCAGCGACGTGGTATCCGGGAGCCAGGCCTAGATTGCTGACGCTTTGCAGGTCGCTTCGCGTTCCGGCTCCCTCATTGCATTTGTTGCCGTATTTCGAGGTGCAGAGTCCACAGTTGAGGCCCGCGCGCCAGGCAATTCTCTTCAGCTTGTTCTCGAGTTTTCTATCCGGCCGTCGTTGGGAGGTCGGAAAAACCAGATCGTTTCGATTGAACCCGGTTTGCCGCGCTTTGTATTCCCGCAGCGCATCGAGCAGCGAGGCTGGCACTGGAATCTCCCGCTCCTCTTTGTCCTTCGGCTTGAATCCCAGTTGTTTTTTCGCAGTGACTCGGACGCACTTTCGATTGAAGTCGATGTCGGACCAGGAGGTGTAGCGAACCTCCTTGTCCCGTTCCCCGGTCAGGAGAAAAAACAGATACCGAATTCTCTCCTCCGGATTGCAGGAACGGAAAAGCGCTTCCAGATCTTCCGGCTGGTACATCTCTCGCATATTCGTCACGAAGCTCGGTTTGTCCCGGCCATGCAGAAGCCCAGTGATGCGATTCAATTTCAGCCATTGCTGTACTATCCCGATTCGGTTATAGGCCGTGTGCGCTTCATTGCCGATCGAGTACAGGTGACGCATGAATTCCAGACAGTCGTTGCGATTGACGTCCTTGACGCGTTCCTTTTTGCAGGTGTCCCGGAAGCGATACAGGACGTTCCGATATTCTTCGTAAGTCTTGAATTCCCGCTGCGGCGGCTCTACATCCTTGAGGTACGTCTCGATTGCCTCGGCGACCGTAACCTCGTTCCCGGTCGAAGCGGCTGGACCATCCGCCTGCGCGGGTCTCGGAGTTTCTTCGCTTCGATTCTAGGACGGATTCTCCTGCTCAACTGAAGCGGCGAGCAGCTTCGGCTCCGGCGTAGCCGTGAGCGTCGCCTCGCAGACCCATTGCGGCCACACGGGCACGGACTGCAGCATCCACACGCTCTCTTATGTAGGCATCGATACCAGTCAGCAAGAGGCGTTCCGCATTCGTAGTCGGCGGGAGGGCGGCGATGACCACCGCGCCGTTCTCCACGCGGTTTGCCGAAAGCGATGATCGAGGAGGCTCCGAGGCCCGAAACGTATCGAGCGTGGCGCCCGCCCGGCGCGCCTCAAGCTCAAGCGATTTTAGTCGCGCCCGTTCGAGCACCTCGGCATGATTGCGGATCGCCTCGCGGAGACGGCGGCTGTCCTCGCGCCATTCGAGATAGTAGACGCCTTCGCTGTGAACCTCAGTGCGTCCGTTGACGCGCACCCGGTCGCGGAGGCGGCCATTGGCCTCGCGCACCACCGAGCAGAGCTTCCAGCCCCCATTGGTTCTGACCTTCTTGAGCACGTTGACGCATGCTCCAGGGCGAGCGTTGTCCACCGGTCGCGGCATGAGCGGAATTGTCCGTCCTTCTCAGAACTCGCGCAAAAAAGCGCGGCGCGGTGGACACCATAGCGGTAGGTGATTGAGAGGAAAGTGACTGGTGCCGAAGAAGGGACTCGAACCCCCACACCCTTGCGAGTACATGGACCTGAACCATGCGCGTCTGCCAATTCCGCCACTTCGGCACGCACGTTGTGTCCAGCACGAACGGCTGGACTGGCAGCAATTTCTAGTGTTACAAAGGGTGCCATCTGTGTCAAACGCGCTCTTACCAACGCGACTGGATCTTACAACTTTAGCTCTCCGCGTTACATCAAAGTCAAATTCCCCTTTAAAGGATCAATCTGAATGACTGACTCCATCGGCACACCGCCAATCCCCATCGAGCACGCCCAGGAGCTGCGCCGCCTCTCTCACGACCTCAGCAATGCGCTCGAAATCATCCTCCAGACCAGCTACCTCCTCAGTACGGTCGAACTGGACGAGAACGCCCGCAAGTGGCGCAGCATGCTCGACGGCGGAGTCCAGAAGGCCACCAGCATCAATCGCGATCTCCGCGACTTCGTACGCTCCCACAGTTGAAAATGCGGCACAAAAATGAAAACGCCGCGACATGACTCGCGGCGTCTCCGAAAAAATTGCGTCGGTTTAGACCAGTTTTGCGTCCAGCGTGATCTCCGTATTCCCTTTGAACAGCCGCGAAATCGGGCAGCCTGCCTTCGCGTTGTTGGCCGCCGTCTCAAACACTGACGCGCTCGCTCCGGGAACCTTAGCCAGCGTGGTCAGATGGATTGCGGTGATCGTGAAGCCGGCATCCGTTTTCCCAAACGTCACCACTGCTGAAGTCTCCAGCGACTCCGGAGTCAGACTCGCCTCGCCTAACTGCGCGCTCAACGCCATCGTGAAGCAGCCCGCATGCGCCGCCGCGATGAGTTCCTCAGGGTTGGTTCCAATGCCGTCGAGGAAACGTGTGCTGAAAGAATATTGCGTATCTTTCAGAACTCCGCTCTGCGTCGAAATCGAGCCTTTACCATCCTTCAAGCCGCCATGCCACACAGCGCTCGCTTTGCGTTCCATAAACACTCCTTTTTTCTCTCAGGGAAAATTCAACCGAGCCGATTGCCCAAGCATTGGATGCGGCTCGAACGGGTATCTGTACCGAAATTGAGCATAAATAAACCCGGCGCTGTCGTCGAATTTGCAAAGTGAGAACACCACCTCGGACTCTCGCTTCAAACCCGCGCAAAAATGCGGTAATCTGTTCCGGTGCATCCGGAGAATTCATCCAGCATTCATCAGGAACGGGCTCCCGCTCCACGGACCGCATTGACTCTCGAGCCTGCGCCTGAGCATCATTCCGTCTACTGCCCCAATTGCTCTCACCGTCTGCACGGACACCGCTGCAAACTCATCTGCCAGCACTGCGGCTACTATCTGAGCTGCGCGGACTACTACTGATCGGGAATTTCAAAATCAGTGTCCAGCTTCGAAGCCGCACGGAAGGCGCTTCACCAGCTCTCTGATCCCGCCCGGGCAAAAGTCCAGCGCGGATTTTTCAAAAACTCCGGCGAAGATATCTTCCTCGGAGTGCCCACCCCGTCCCTGCGGAAGATCGCCAAAGAATTCGTGCAGCTTCCCCTCTCAGACATCCGCAGGCTCATGCAGTCCACTGTCCACGAGGAGCGTTCGCTGGCCAATGAGATCCTCTGCCGTCAGTTTCGAAACGCCGCCGAAGCCGGCCAGAAGAGGATCTTCGATTTCTACATTCGCAACCGCAAACTTATCCGCGAATGGGATGCCGTCGATGGAACCGCGCCCTACATTGTCGGCCCCTGGCTCCTCGATCGCGACAAGGCGATCCTGCATGAGCTTGTCCTATCCCCACGCCTCTGGGATCGCCGCATCGCCATCGTCGCCACCTGGTGGTTCATCCGGAAAGGCCGCGTCGACGACACCTTCGCACTCGCCGAAATCCTCCTCAGCGATCCCGAAGACTTGATCCACAAGGCCACTGGCTGGATGCTGCGCGAAGCTGGCAAGAAAGACCTGCGCGCCCTCGAGCGCTTCCTGCGCAAGCACCATGCATCCATGCCCCAGACCGCACTCCGCTACGCCATCGAACGCTTCCCGCCGGAAGAGAGACAACGCTACCTGCAGCGGCGCGCACGGCTATTCCCCCTGCCCTGAGTTAGACCCTGAGCCGCGCTCCCGACATTTCTCCCGCAGCAGCTGGTTCGCCACCAGCAGCTCGCCCACTAGGCTCTTGAGCCGAGCATTCTCCGTCTCCAGCTCCTGCACGCGCGCTCTTAGCGGGGGCTCAGGAAACTCGGCCCCCGGGCCCTGTGTCCTGCTCTCTATCGCCTGCCCCACCATCACACCCTCTCAATCTCCTTCGCTGCGGTGTCAAGAATCTCGGCGATCTTCCTGATCTGGTCGTTCGTCATTTCGCCCTGTCCGAACTTCAGCTTCAGCGCCAGCTTGCAGTTGTGCAGCGCCCGCATAATCTGCGGAGCCCGCCCGCTCCCGTAGGTCTCGCCCATCTGCCGGATGCGGCCTAGTAACTGGTCGATACGCGCCTTCTGCGACTCGAGTTCCGCACGGCCCGCCTCAGTGATGGTGTATTGCTTCTTGCCGCCCTCCGAGTTGACCGTTGCGAAACCCTCATCCTCGAGCTGGTTCAGCGTGGGATAAACCACCCCCGCGCTTGGCGTGTATACTCCCCCCATCTGCTCGGCGATGCCCTTCATGATTTCGTACCCGTGGCTCGGCTTCTCGGCGATGTAGCTTAGAATGACCAGCCGCAGGTCGCCCGTGTCGAACAGCCGCCCTCCGAACTCGCCTCCGAACTGGTGCCGCCCGTGCCGCCCCCAGCCTTCGCCCATCTCTGCCCAAAAGCCGCCTCTGCCGCGAAGACTCTTCCCCGGCCCGCAGTGACTTTCTCCTTCGTCAAATTGCCTTCTGTGGTGTTTACCAAACATAATTTACTCTCCTGATATGCTTACGATATGTCGTAAGATATAACGTAAGATATATCTAATATCAGTTTCGATGCAACTTTTATTTTGTTTCTGGATTCAATGGCTGCTCCGAGCAACCGTCATCCTTCATTCGCGGTTCTACCTTAATAAATCCCCATTGGGAGAGTCGCATGGCAGAACATGTTGATTTTTGGACAGGACTCGTTACCGGCACGCTCGTCGGTATGGTCGAGGCCGCCTACCCGGGGCGATTTCAAGCACCTCTTTATCCTCGAATCTGTCGGCGAATCGCTGGCTTTCGAGCCTGAGGTGTCTTTCCGCACGCATTTAGAAGGATTGAACCTGCGCCGTGAAGCCTCGGACAGCGCCGGAGACCCCACCCGGTTCTCGCCCAGACGACCCGCAATGCACCGCAATCCGTGTTGATCGAGCGTCCAGGCGGAGCGCCGGGAGGAGTTGCCGCACACGAGATTCTCGAAGTTCCCGGCCATCCCGGCCAGCCCCTCGATCACTCGGATTCAGCCCAACGCGTCCGTTCGGCCTCGCGCACCACAACTTCTCAATCGGTGGCAGTTGAGAAAACCTCAATCGCGGCGAGGGGTGGACTTCAGACTCACCATCGATGTGGACTGGCTCTTCTGGACCTCATCGTGCGTCACCCACGTGCCCTTCAGCCGGTAGTACCCGTCTTCCTGCCTGTCGCGGGACGCGTCACCGCGCTTGATCATGCCGTCGAACGAATACCAGACCCCGTGGATCTGCTTCGTTGTGAAGGTCAGCCGGTCCCCGTTAATCGTGGTGCGATCGAAGAAATACGTCAACGAAGAAGTCTGCCCGTCCAGCAGCTTCGAGATGTAGCCATCCAGCCTGCCGTTCTCGATGGTGATCTGCACCACCGACCCGGTCTCATCCAGCATGTACTCACCCGAGGCCGATGCGGGCAGCGTGGATGTTCCGCGCTGCTTGCCGCTGGCCGTCGACGTCTTACCCTGCGCGGGAGTGTCGCCGCGATGATGCAGCGCCGGGTCCGTCGCCGTCTGCGCAAGAGTGGCGGGAACGAACGTGAAAGCCAACGCTGCGGTCAGGACTCGCACAACCTGCTCCTTCGGGCGACCCCTTAATTTGATCGCTGGCTCTTCTTGCGAGCCGCCTCAAACTCGTCGCCCTTCTGCCAGCCGACCGTCTCCGGCAGCGACGACGCCTCCCAGCCCAGGATCAGCCCGAAGCGCGCCATCTTCGCATCTCCGCGAAAATCCATGCTCGCGTGGTATTCGTCCGATGGCTGATGGTAGTGGTGTGCGACAAAATCCTCCGCCTGCGCCTTGCCCCACGCCGCGTCGTGCCCTTCGAACAGCGTCCCCTGGCCTACCGAGAACGAAGGAACCCCCACCCGCGCAAAGCTAAAGTGGTCCGACCGATAATAGTGCCCCGCACCCGGAAATTTGTCCGGCTCCAGCGTCAAATTGAATGCCTTGGCCGTGGACTCGACGACAGGATAGAAGGTCGTCCGCTCCGCCCCGCTCACCTCCGCCGACAGCGGATCGCCTATCGGCATCAGCATGTCGTAGTTTAGGTCGAGCGCAATCTGCGACACCGGAATCGGAGGATGCATGCCTAAGTACTGCGACCCCAGCAGCCCCTGCTCCTCCGCCGTAACCGCGGCGAAAAGGATACTATGCGGCGGTCTCGTCGGACCCTCTGCAAATGCTCGGGCCAGCTCCAGCAGTATCCCGCAGCCTGTGCCGTTGTCCGCTGCACCGTTGTAGATGTTGTCGCCCTTCAGGTCGGGATCGATCCCGAGATGGTCATAATGCGCCGTATAAAAGACCGCCTGGTCTGGCCCAGCGACATCCGCTCCCGGCAGCTTCCCAATCACGTTGTCTGAGTCATAGGGCCGCACCCGGCTTGCCACGTGGGCCTTCAGACGCAGCGGCAACTGAAAGGAGTGAAATCCCGGCTTACCCGCCGAGACAATCATGTCATCCGCATTCTTCCCCGCCGCCGCAAACAGTTTCTTCGCCACATCCAATTGAATCCAGCTCGCAGCCTTCAACGTCGCGTCGGGATCGCCCTTGAGGTACGACTTCTCCACCGACTGCGAATTCCGCACCACATCCCACGGATAGCTCGCGAGGTCAGTGCGATGAATAATCAGCACCCCTACTGCGCCGCGCCGCGCAGCCTCCTCGTACTTGTAGGTCCAGCGACCGTAGTAGGTCATCGTCTTGCCTTTGAAGAATGCCGGATCGTCCGAAGGCGGCTGGTTCACGATCACCAGCAGCACCTTGCCCTTCACATCCACGCCCGCGTAGTCGTCCCAGTGGTACTCCGGGGCATCGATGCCGTAGCCCACAAACACGATCGGTGCGTCGATGTCCGCCAACGCTGCTCCGGTCTGGTCCTTGGTCACGTAGTCCGAGCCGTAGGTCAGCGCAATGGACTCGCCGTCTTCCGGCACAAAGCTGAACTTGGTCTGATCCTCGATGGTATGCACCGCATAGAGCGGCACCTTCTGGAAATACGTCCCGTTGTCGCCCGCCGGCTGCAAGCCATACAGAGCGAACTGTGTCCCGATATACTGCGCCGCGATATCGCCGCCGCGCGTGCCGGGCCCGCGCCCCTCGAGCAGATCGTCTGCCAGAAAACGCACGTGCGCTCGAATCTTCTCCGGATCAATCGACGCTGCAGCCTGCCGCGCAGCCTCGGGAACCCGGGCCACCTGAGGAACCGCAGCCTGCTGCGCAACGACCGGCGACAAGGGAAGAACAGTAACGGCTATAAGCGAAATAGCGGACACAAGAATCTTCATCGATCTCCTGAACATGCTCCAAAAAAACGTGACGAGCCCTCATTCTCTATATCCAGGTCTCCGGTATATCCAGATCTCCGGTGTCATCTCTTCGAAACTCACCGCCGGTCCCGGACCCGTGTATCCTGGTAGCGCCTTCAACCGTTTCAGTACTTTGCGCGCCAACCCGGTCAGCGGAATCTCCGCGAGTTCACGCGCCTCGACCCAGCGACGTGTCCGCTTCGATCGAGGCAGGTCGGATTCCGCATCGGCATGGTAGCCATAAACCGTCACATAGTAATTGGTTACCGTAATCGAGTGCCGCACATCCAGCAACCGGCGCGCCGCGTCGGCATTTGCGCCGTCAATCTCCGGCAGCTCCCACATGCCTGCCATGAGCGAAGCCCCGGCGGGACGCTGTTCCAGCAGCACCGCCAGTTCCGGCCGCCGAGGAGCGCATCCATTCTTGGACGACCGCCCGCGTGGTTTCACAGCATTCGGCTCTGTAATCCGTAGCAAAAAAGCATAAGCCGCCTTCTGACTGCGCATCTTCTTTCGCGCGCCCACAAAATGCTCCCCGCGCGTGGCGCACAGCTCCACAACGGGACACTGTAGACACAAAGGCCCGCGCGGCAGACACACCGTCGCCCCCAGCTCCATCATCGCCTGGTTGAAGTCGCCCGGCCTGTTACAATCCAGCAGCTCTCCCGCAGCCTTGCGAATCTTAGCCGCAATAGCCGTCCGCTCGGTCCAGCCCCGCACTCGTGTCAGCACACGCGCAACATTGCCGTCCACACAAGCCGCTGCCTCGTCAAAACCGATGCTAGCAATGGCCGCACATGTATATTCTCCGATGCCCGGCAGCGCGCGCAACTCCGTCGCCGTCGACGGAAGCTTTCCGTCAAGTTCCTGCGCCACAAATCGGGCTGCCTTGTGCAGCATACGCGCGCGGCGGTAGTAACCCAGGCCGCTCCAGCACGCCAGGACCTCGTCCTCACCGGCACCTGCCAGCGTCAGTAGAGTGGGGAACCGCTCTATGAACCGCGCATAATGCTCGATCACCGCAGCCACGCGCGTCTGCTGCAGCATGATCTCTGAAACCCAGATGGCGTAGGGGTCGCGCGTCCGCCGCCAGGGCAGATCGCGCGCGTTATCGTCGAACCATTCCAGCAGCAGCCGGCGAAATTCCCGCGGCTCTGGCTCCCCGCTCATGCTGAGATTGTAAGCTGCTGCCGTCTATACTGCACTCGTGAAGCCTCGATGCCTCGACTAAGACCAACCACCAAAATCCCGTTGAAACTCGACACTCCCGGCTGGGGTCTCCCCGATGCAAAGCACGCCGCCGCGCAAGTCCTCGCACGGCCTGAGTTGCTCAAGCCGCTTCTGAAAGCGCTCTTGTCCAACGATTCAGCCCTGCGCCATCGTGCCTCCGACACAGCCCGCCGCATCACGGACAAACAGCCCGAGCTATTCACCCCCCACACAGAGCGCCTGCTCGGACTCTTCAGCGAAAGCGCGAATGACAATTGGAGAACGCGCGCCCACCTGGGATTGATCGTCGCGCGCATCGCCCAGTCGCGTCCCCATCGAATACGCGCCGCCGGCCTGCTTCAGCCTCTGTACTACGATCCATCCAATGTCGTCCGCTGCACCGCTGTTGAAGGCCTCGGCCTTCTCGCCCATCGCGAACCCAGCCTGAGCCCTGAGATCGAACCCCTCCTTGAACAAGCCCTGGCGACTGGCACGATTGCCATGCAATGCCGCGCCCGCCACGCGCTTGCGCTTCTCCATAAGAGTTAGCCCAGCTAGGCCGTCATCGCCCGCCGCCGGAGCGCTGGAAGCGCATTCATCACCCGCAGGGCCGTTTTTGTAAGCCCAAACGCCGGGCCTTTCTCTCCCGTCGCCTGCTCCATCGCCCGCAGAGAGGAAGCCACGGCTGTGTATCCGTACTGGCGCATTGCGGTTTCATACTCTGCGATCGCCTCCAGTACCGGCTTCTCGCCTCGATCCGCCTCCCCCAGCTTCGAGCACAAGAGGGCGGCATCCTGCAGAGCGATATTTGCACCAATTCCGCGGTACGGAGTCATGCTGTGGATCGCGTCGCCCAGCAGCGTAACGCGAGTGGTCGTCCACGCCTCCACCGGCTCTGACGTCCGGATGCGCGCCAGCGCGATCTGCGTCTCGTCTATCAACTCCACGAGCTTGCGCAACGAGGGATGCCAGCGCGTTACCTTGCGCCGGACCACATCCTTCAATTCCTCACCCCGCATCGTCACTGGATCGCTGCGGAAGCCAAAGAATTCACGCTTCGCCCCAAGAGCCAGAATCACGTAATCCTCATCTTCCGGATTGCTTCCATCGAGCCCCAGCATCCGCAGGTACTCGCCTCCACCAGCCTCGCGCTTCCACACCGCCATGAACAGGCTGCACGCCTCGGGCGGCATTACAGCTATCGGTCCGTCCAGCAGCCGCGCGGGCAGAAGGGCCAATGCGCCATCGCTGAGCGGAACCTTGCCGCCGATGATCGTAATGCCCGTATCAATCGGTTCCGCATGGGGAAGATACTGCTTCCGCACCGGCGAATTCACCCCGTCGGCGCCCACCAGGACATCGCCCTCCGCAGTGCTGCCGTCTTCAAAGTGCGCAACGAGCCGTCCGCGCGCCTCTTCGTAGCGAACGAATCGCTTCTTGAAATGGACAATGCTTTCAAGGCCGCTCAGCAGAATATGGCGCAACGTGATCCTGCTCACCGAACGATGCCGCGCGATCGGCTGATCGGTCGAGCCGTCATCGTCGCTCGTGGCGTGCAACAGTTCCTTGAGCTGCTCCGTCACCATCGTGAACCCCCGCACGAATGCTCCGCCGGTACTATTGAAGATCATCCACAACTCCGGCGGCAGGCAGGCATGAAGCGCCGTGCTTCCCTCTGGGCTGATGTGCACCCGGAACCCCTGCAGCCGCGATATAGGCGTCGCGTCGCGCTCATACACCGCCACATTCACGCCAGCTTTTTTCAAGCCCTGCGCCAGGCAAAGACCGCCGATCCCGCCGCCGATCACCAATACGTCCAGTTTGCTCATCGCTCCGCTCCTCCTCTCGTTACCTTCCAGATCTCTTCCGTTAACAACCAACGCTCGATGCCCCGCTGCATCGCCTCGAACTCATTTCCCCGGCAGCTTGTCGCGCCCGAAAACATGCTTAACAGCATTCCCAACACTTCTTCCCGATCCAGATCGCCCCGGAAAGTCCCTTCCTTCATCCCGTCAACCACCATCTGCTCCAGGCCATGCCGCCAGTGGCCGTTCATCATCTCGACGATCTTCTTCACCTCTGGATCCCGCTTGCCGCGCAGGCCAAATTCCTCGAGCACCAGCAGCATTTTCTGTTCATGCTCGAAGTAATAGCGGCCGTCAGAGAATTCCTGCCGCAGCCGATCGAGCGCGGTATATCCGCTCGGCGCTGGCGCCGGGCCATGCAGAAGGACGAACTTGGCTCCTAGAAACTGGGCGACCCCCTCGACTAAGGCCTGCTTGGTCGGAAAGTAGTAGTGCAGCGTGGCGATATTCACCCCGGCGCGCTCTGCGACAGCCCGGGTGCGCAATCCCTCAAAGCCCGATTCCGCGATCACATCGAAAGTCGCCTGCATCAACGCTGTCTTGCGCTTGCCCGGCTCATCTGCTGGGTTCAACAGGTTCGTAAAATATTGCTGGATCGAATCCGTTTGCATGTCGATTAATTTATCAACTGATTGATTGAGATGTCAATCAATCAGTTGATTTTGGTATTCCTGGTGCACCATTACTGCTGCATATTCATGCATTAAACCACGTATTTTCTTTCATATTGACAGCGCCAGCGAACCCGCTCAGACTCTGACCAGGAGAATGCGTATGGGAACCAGATATGTGACGGGCAAAACAGCCGACGCCACATTCCTGATGTGTCCGCCCAGACTCTACGACGTGAACTACGTCATCAATCCCTGGATGGAAGGCAACATCCACCGCTCTTCCCGGGAGCAGGCCGCATCGCAATGGGAGCAGCTCCACCAATCCCTCGCCGAGATAGCCAACGTGCTCCTCGTCGAGCCGCAGCCCGGCTCCCCCGACATGGTCTTCACCGCCAACGCCGGCCTCGTGTGCCACGGCATCGTTGCCCTCAGCAGTTTTCACCACGCCGAGCGGCAGGGCGAGGAGCCCCATTTCCGCAAATGGTTCAGCGACTCCGGTTTCTCCATCCGTGAGATTCCCCGCGAGACGCCCTTCGAAGGCGAGGGCGACGCGCTTTTCGAGGCCGACGGCGGCCGCCTCTGGGCCGGGCACGGTCTCCGCACACGCGCCTCCAGCCACCGCTATCTGACCGAGGCGTGGGGGGTCGAAGTTCTTTCGCTCGGCCTCATCGATCCGCGTTTCTATCACCTCGACACCTGTTTCTGCCCGCTGTCCAATGGCGACCTGATGTACTATCCTCCGGTCTTCGACGCGCCCTCGCGAGCCCTGATCAAGACGCACTATCCGAAGTCGAAGTGCATCGCTGTTGATGAAGCCGACGCGCTCCGCTTCGCCTGCAACGCCGTCAACGTAGGCCGGACGATCCTCTTGAATGAGATCAGCGCGCAGCTTTGCGCGGAGTTGGAATCACGTGGGTTCAGCGTGGTGCAGGTGAAGCTCACGGAGTTTCTAAAAGCCGGCGGAGCCGCGAAGTGCCTCGTGCTGCGGCTGAGCGAGCCGTCAGTTAACTGACGAGGAAGAGTTCGCCGCGGATCACGGCCGATCAATCGATCGCCGCACCGCATCTTATAGCAGAGTCCGTTCATGTAGTAGAGTCCGTTCATGCAAACGACCTGCATCATCGGTGGAGGCCCGGCCGGCATCATGCTCGGCCTCTTGCTGGCCCGGGCCGGACTCCCCGTCACTGTACTCGAAAAGCACAAGGACTTCTTCCGCGATTTTCGCGGCGACACCATCCATCCCTCCACGCTGGAACTGATGTACGAGCTCGGCCTGCTGGGCAAGCTCCTTGAAATTCGCCACACCCGGATCGACCGAATCGCGGCCGTTGTCGGAGGTCAGAGGTTCGAGATCGGTGACCTAACGCACCTGCCCACGCATGCCAAGTTTGTCGCGCTCATGCCGCAGTGGGACCTCCTGAACTTCCTTGCCGCGGAGGCCGCCCATTATCCGAGTTTCACGCTTCGCATGGGCTGGGAAGCCACCGGCCTCATCGAGAACGACGGAGCCGTAACCGGGGTCCGCACCAACAGCCCTGACGGCCCCGTCGAGATTCCCGCCGATCTTACCGTCGGATGCGACGGCCGCCATGCCGTCTCGCGGAAGTCCGCCCGCCTGCCGCTCGTCGAAGAGGGAGTGCCTATCGATGTCCTCTGGTTCCGCCTCTCGCGCCAGCCCACCGACCCGGAAACCGGCCTCGGCTACGTCAACTATGGTCGCCTCATGGTTCTCATTAACCGCATAGACTATTTCCAGACCGCATACATCATCGCTAAGGGAGGCTTCGACCAAATCCAGCAGGAGGGCCTCGACAAATTTCACGCCAGTCTCGAACGCGTTGTTCCCTTTCTCGCCGGCCGCACCGCTGAGATCGACTCCTGGGACAAGGTCAAGCTTTTATCCGTTCAGATCAACCACCTTGAGCGCTGGTCCCTTCCCGGCCTGCTCTGCATCGGAGACGCCGCCCACGCCATGTCCCCGGTAGGCGGCATCGGTATCAACATCGCCGTTCAGGATGCTGTCGCCGCTGCGCGCCTGCTCAGCGAACCTCTTCGCGCAGGCAACCTCACCGCCGAACACCTCCAGCAGGTCCAGCGGTACCGTGAGGGAGCGGTTCACAAGACACAGCGTGTGCAGGTCTTCGCGCACCGCATTCTCAACCGGATCCTTCGCAATCCCGGACCGGTTAAGCCCGCATTGGCTCTGCGCTTCCTCACCAGTCTGCCCGGATTTCCGCACCTCGCCGCCCGCTTCGTTGGCATGGGTGTGCAGCCGGAACATATCGAGACAAAGCAGGCCTAGACAAAAGGCCACCCATTTCGGAGTGGCCTTTGCTTCGTATCTGCGGCGAAGCCGCGTGTCGCTGGACGCGCAGTCCCTCGATGGCTAATCCCCCATGACGGGTTCTTCGGCCTGAACAGCCTTGGGAGCCGGAGCGATCGAGGTGATCGGCACGATGCCTTGAACCGGCTTCTCGCCCAGAACGTGCTCGCGATAGAGCTTGGCCATCTGAGCATTCTCGGCATCCTGCTTCAGCTTGGCGTCGCGTGCGCGAACCTTCTCTTCGCGCGAGTTTTTGGCGATGCCCAGTTTGTCGAGAGTGTCGTTGGCCGCCGCGTCCACGTGGTCCTGATGCAGAACCAGCGTGTGCTGTGCGTCGCCCATGCCCACCTTCTTGCCGCCTGCGAAGATTTCGTGCCGCCCATGTTCGTCGTACCACTTAGTGAGCGTGGAGGTCATGTGCATCTTCTCGATGATGTTGCGCCAGCCCACGCCTGTGTTGTACGCGCAGAAGCTGATCTCGCCTTCCTGTGTCGCGTAGGGAATGATGCACTGCTCTGTGCGGCGGAAATCGTAGTTGAAGAGGTCCTGGAACCACATGCCGGCGATGAAGAGGAAGTTCCAGCGGTCGGCGCGGCGCTTCTCGATGTCTTCCATGGTGCGGTCAGCTGTGACCTTGCCGTAGCTGCGGCCGGTCGCTCCGAAGCACTTGTCGAACTTCGCCAGCAGGTCAAGGATTCGGAAGTGCGTGGGCGACTTGGTCGGATCGTAATTGCGCAGGAGCGCCAGCGTTACGCCGAAGATGGAGAGAAACTTGCCGCGCGCTGCGTCGTTGATCTTGGCGATGTCCTTCGCGAGGCGATCGGCATTCAGGAACGCAGTCACCGGAACGGCTTCCTTCGTTTCCTTGTCGATCATCAGCGCCATGCCGATACCGCAATTCGGGTGGCATCCGCAGGAGAGCTGACCCCAATCGTGGTTCGGCCCGTGTACCAGGTCAGCCCAGTCGGAGAAGGTGCTCATAAAGCTGATCGGGAACCAGTCGCGGACCGGCTCGCCCAGGCCCATCTGGTCCTTGATGTCGTGCGCCATGTGGCTCAGGGTGTAGCGCTGCGCTTCGCGGCGCTCATCGCTCACCGCTTCGTCGCGGCCCGTGAACGACACCGGCTGGAAGCTGATGAAATTGATCTTCTTGGGATTGTCGAGCGCGAACTGAACGATGCGGCCTACCTGCTCGTTGTTGATGCCGTTGATAATTGTGGTCACCGGAACGATGTCCACACCGGCTTCGTGCAGATTGTGGATAGCCTGCAGCTTTACATCGAACAGGTTGCCGACCTTGCGGTGTGAGTTGGCGGCGTTTCCGATGCCGTCGAACTGCAGGTACGCATAGCGCAGACCCGCTTCAGCAGCCGCCCGGCAAAGCTCTTTGGACTTCGCAAACTCGATGCCGTTGGTTGCGGCCTGTACCGAGTTGTAACCAACCTTGCGGGCATATGCGACCGCGTCAAGGAAGTACGGCGAAAGTGTCGGCTCGCCACCGGAGAACTGCACCGACATCTGGCGGCGTGGCTTGATGGTGATCGCGTTGTCCAGCATGGTCTTGATTTCTTCCCACGTCAGCTCGTGGACAAAGCCCACCTGGTTCGCATCCATGAAGCAGGGATCGCACATCATGTTGCAGCGATTGGTCAGATCGATGGTCAGCACCGATCCGCGTCCGTGCGTCACGGTTGAAGTGCCGTGGTTGTGCAGCTTCTCGTCATTGTGCGCCTTGATGTCGCGGCCCGGGAAAACCTCTTCGAGGTGCTTGAAGAACGCCGTGTCGATCGACATCACGTCTTCGAAGTGCCCGTGCTTGGGGCAGTCCTTCACCATCAGGATCTTGCCTTCGCGCTCGATGATCTGCGCCTTGATCTCGCCGACCTTCTCGTTCAGAAGAATCTCGTGCGGCAGCTTGCCATCGATGATCTGCTGGCGAATCTCAGGCACGCACTTGGGACAGAGCGAATCTGTCGAACGGGGCCAGCCCAGAGGAGGCTTCTCCTTCTGATACGACTTGAGCAGCGGCTTGTCCGACCACTTGGGGGTAAAGGAAGCGTTGGGCCGGATGCTGTTCAGCTTCTCAAACACGGTCCAGGCGCCCTGGGCCGCGGCGGTGAGCGTCCTCTCAGCGTACTTAACGGCTTTCGACATGTATCAGTCTCCTCTTGCGGGTCTGTCCCTTGCGGGGGAAATGAAGTTTGGGTCCAAACCGGCTGCTGGCCTGCCATGCCGCCGGGAGCCTTCCGGGCAACTGCTGTTTTCAGAAGGCTTTACCAACACTTAGCATAGGCAACGGACAGGAGGAGTTAAATCATTAACAGCTGAACGGTGAAAATTCGCACCCGGACGGGAAATGCGGTCTGCGAACGGAGCCCGTTAATTGCCCTCGTTCTTCTTATGGCGGTGAAACACCGCATCGCGGACATCCGGCCAGAACTCCAGAAAGAGGTTATTCCCCGCCAGTCCTGCCAGTGAGACGCCCCACGTCCTCGCGGCCACCTCCGCACTAATACTCTTGGCCGGATAATATGTCATGGCCAGTGCGGAGGCCCCAGCTCGGCCCACAGTATCCGAGTAGTTGAAGCCGTGCGACCCGTCATCGCGCTGGTTTATGATCACACGCTCCAGAGCATAGACTCCTCGCGATGTCACGCTTCCCCGTCCCATGCGAAAATAGCGCGGATCTTCGTGCGTGATCGTCGGTAGCAGGCTGTCGGAAAAAAACCTCATGCTGGCCTCGCGCAAAACTCCGGCGCCCAGTCGTTCGCCGTACGCCCCCGAATCCTTCCCATATTTTGGATCTGTGTCCATCAGCTGCTCCCACCCAGATGTCACAAATGCAGGAAAGAGGCTTAGCGGCTGGATCTCCTCGTGCAGCCAGAACATCATTTTGTCGCGGCTGTAGAGGGGAGGCACCTTTTCTCCCGGATCCACCACGCCAAACCATTTCGACTGAGCGATCTGGCCCGGATCAGAGCGGTGTGCAGGCGGCGCGTCCGGAAGCGGGTCATCTGTCGCAGCGGCCGCGGGCTGGCCGAATGCTGGCCCTGACACGAGCAGAATCAAAAGAGGAAAACAAAACTGACATCGAAATCTTTGTTTCGCCATCAAACGTGAATGGAACCTCGAGTCTTTAAGCATTCGTGAGAGAACGGCCAGCAGCGGATTCCCACCACCCACTGTTGGATGCAAGAACAGCTTTGAGCGGATTAACTGGACCGAAGAAGAATGGCGCTCACAGACGAACAAGCAGCTCTCTCAAAGATCGCGCGAATGTATCTTTCGTACTGCGGAGGGCGGCGAGTTCATAGTGCCCGCGTTCGCCGGTGAGCTGCGGCCACAGGCCCCCATCCTCCTTCGGGCCGTAGCCGTCATGGTTTGTAATGATGCCTCGCCCGCCTGGCCCGCGCATCGATTTTTAGAACCGAGTCGATGCCCTGAGCCGCGACCTTCTGAAGCTTGCCGTTTTCGTATTTTCTCGCCGCGACCGCTTTTCCGCCATTCGTCTCCTCGTGCGCTCCGAATACCCGTCGTTGAGGGCTCGGGTCTCAGCTGCGAAATTATTAAATATCTCTGCAACATCATGCTCGGAATGCGCCCAACTGAATTTGCAATGCGATGCACATCTAGTGTACTGCTCAGTACAGTACATGAGGTGATTATGATCGCGAACCACCCGAAAGCGCCAGACGACCCGGCCGTCCCCAAAGTAAG
>Ga0210386_10002170_pt1 | contig 17093 bp, 6 predicted proteins | sample IncBWH32OmetaG_FD_160091 | JGI IMG/M metagenome (GOLD analysis project Ga0210386, IMG submission 160091) | Forest soil microbial communities from Barre Woods Harvard Forest LTER site, Petersham, Massachusetts, United States - Inc-BW-H-32-O ... | reverse complement strand
GTAAATGCGGAAAAGCTTAAAAAATTGCTTGTTCCGTATTGTTCATTAGAAATTCAGGGAGAAATTTTGAATGTTTTAAAAGGTATTAAGCCAAATAAAAATATCTTTAAGAGACTATTAGAAATAATTAATGTCGTTCAATCAAAGTATGAAAGAAATTGTGAATTAGAAGAATTATTCACCCAACAGCAGGCTTACGTAACTAAACTCCGCCAGGCAATTTTGCAAGATGCAGTGCAAGGGAAGCTGGTTCCTCAAAACCCTAAGGATGAACCTGCAAGTGAATTGTTAAAGAGAATTAAAGGGAATGCTTTGCGTTTAGTTCATGGAGAAAATGTTCCCTTTAATCTGCCTGAGACGTGGATGTGGACTAGACTAGAAGATATTTCAGCTAATATTCATTATGGTTTTAATGCTTCAGCAAACACAAGCAAAATGGATTTTCGGCTTTTAAGGATTACAGATATACAAGAGAATAAAGTTAATTGGGAAAATGTACCAGGTTGTATTATTTCTAAGAAAGAAGCAGAGAGATATAAATTGTTTGAAAATGATATTCTAATTGCTCGAACAGGTGGAACTATTGGTAAATCATACATTGTTAAAGATCTTTCAGTTGATGCAGTTTTTGCATCCTATTTAATAAGGGTGATCCCATCTAAATTGATTAATGCGGATTACTTGAAATTATTTATTGAAAGCCCATTATATTGGAAACAGCTTATTGCATTATCTAGCGGTACTGGACAGCCTAATGTAAACGGAACATCTCTCAAGTCATTGATAACTCCTTTACCTCCTTTATTAGAGCAAAAACGAATAGTAACTAAAGTGGAGCAGTTAATGACATATTGTGATGAATTGGAACAAAGCATAAACCAAAGCCAAAAGCAGGCTGAGCAATTATTGCAAGCGGTGCTTAAAGAGGCTTTTGAACAAAAAGGAACTAAGTACAAAGAACTGAAAGAGGAGTTAACCATTGCTGCAGAGCCAAAGAAGAAATACGCAGCACCGCGTTAGGGATTATTCGTGTAACGTTTATCTGCTAAGGAACTCATGAGGGCTTCGCCGTTGAAGCGGAAACCCCGCAAGCGCAGCGCGTCCCGATAGCTATCGGGATTGTAACTCAATAGGCAAAAGGTGGGCGCGGGTTAGCTGCAAGAGAAATGATTAGCGGAGCACAGGCAAGCAGGGAGCAAGTGACGCCCCAAAACGAATTTTGAATGTTAAGTGTTGAATTTTGAATTAAATGAAACCCACCCCGTAGCCCCTCCCAAGAGGGGATTAATTCGTAATTCCTAATTTTTAATTGAAGGTCACTTATCCCTAACGACTAATGACTTACGACTAAAGACTATTTAGCGTATTTCGCCTTCCTGACATAAGCCAGCACAATGCCCAGCAGGATGATAATGCCGACGGGGAGGAGCATGTTGATGAGCTGCCACTGGGTGCGGTAAGTCTGAGCCTTGGCGGTATCGAGCAGGCGGAGCTGCAACTGTTTGGTGCGGACGGTAAGCAAAGCGCTGTCGCCACACAGGTAGTTCATGCAGTTAACAATAAAGTCCTTATTGCCATATTGCTGTTGGGTGTATTTATCGAAGCCCAAAGGGTAGGCATACTTTTCATTTTTCTTAACATCGTTTATCACCACATCGCCGTCCGATACCACTATCATAGATGTTTTTTCGCCTTCCTTTTTAAAGCCGAGCAGTTTCAGGGTATCGTCGCTCATGTTAATGCGGTCCTTAAATGCCGACTCAAACTTACCCTCGAGCAGTACCGCCACCGGCTGAAAGCCCTGGTTGTACTGTTGCGGATCGGGCTTAAGGCGTGCCATAGCCACGGCAATGCGTGCAGGTGCATTAAGCAGGCGCGTAAATTTCGATGTGCGGAGCAATATTGTTTTTTTAATGCCCGGCTGGCCAATGGTATCAATAGTGCTGGCCACGTTCATTTCAATAAGGTTCAGGTTTTTTACAATTACGTTCTGGCTGTTGTTGTTGGCAATAAGCGGTTCAAACACCCATGGGTATAACTGAAAGCGTGGCTGTTCGCCCGGAAAGGCCGTGTTCAGCGGTATGCCGCCGCTTTGCATATCCATAACCACGTTGTTGTTTATGCGCACCCCATAGCGGAACAGCTGGTCGTCGAGGTTAACGCTGCTGGGGAAAGCCATAGTAATGCCATTCAGTTTAAGGCTATCCATGGGCGTGTATAGCTCATCAATAAGCCACAATACTTTTCCGCCCCGCATTATAAACTGGTCAATAATGTAGGCGTCCTTATCGTCGATGGGTGTTAATGGCTTTGCTACTATAAGCGCTTTGCACAGTTGCAGGCCGTTCAGCTGGTGGTTTATGGGCAGCAAGCGTACATCGTAATATTCGCTCAGGGCAGTAATGGCGCCTGCAAGGTGCAGCGAGTCGGGTTCGCCATGGCCCTGCAAAAAGGCTATTATAGGTTTTGTCTTCAGGTCTATTTTATGAATGGCGTTGTCAATATTATATTCCAGCGCTTCAATAGAATTGTTCAGCTGTGTTTCCTGGTCGGCGTCTAACTGGGTTTGCAATACGTTAATGGCCATGTCGGTGCCTTTGTACGACAGCACTGCACCGGGCCAAATTATCTGTTCGCTGTTGCCGGTTTTATCCTGTATCTGCAAATTAAATGGCACCAGGCCTTGTTCGTATAGCTGATGGTACACGTCCTTCTGGTTCTTGGGGTCAATAGCGGCGGGGTCAATAAATTCGTACTGCACCTTACCACCCGAATAGGCTTTGTATTCATCAAGTATTTCTTTAAACTCGTCGCGCAGGCGCACAAACCCTGCTGCACCCAGCTTGCCACCCAAATACACTTTAAAAAATGCGGTGCTCTTTAAGTTCTTTGCTATATCCTTCGATTGCTCCGACAGGGTATACCGCTTTTCCGAGGTCAGGTCGAACCGGTGAAACAGAAACGAGCCCAGGTAATTGCACAGCACCAGTATTACTATGCTCAGCGCTAGCTTTGTAAGGTCGTTTCTTTTTTTACTATTTTTTTGCTCTGTACTCATTTACTTTTTACCCCAAACCCCAAGCGGGGCTTTATTTGAATATTTGTATTTTATTTTTAATTCGTAATTCGTAATTGCATCTGGGGCGACTCTTGCTCCCTGCTTGCCTGTGTTTCCTCTTATCATTTCTCTTGCAGCTAACCCGCGCCGACCATTTACCTATTTATTGATTTCTGTTTTTCGATTCCTAATTCCTAATTATTAATTCCTAATTGAATATCTATCCCTAACGCAACCCTTTGCTCGTTTCTTATTCCTTACTCCTTATCCCTTACTCCTAATTATTAATTCCTAATTCTTAATTTTTAATTGAATCCTACCATTTCCTGCTTTCTATCGATGTTCTGCTCATTAATAAAAATATAGCCGATATACTTACAAAATAAATAACGTCGCGTGTATCAATCACCCCACGGCTCATCGACGAATAGTGTGTGCTTATGCTTAGCTGTTGTATAAAGTTACCCGCATTACCACTCGACACCAGGTCGCCCAGGTACGCAAAACCTGCATAACATATAAAGCTGAGCACTATAGCCACTATAAACGATATTACCTGGTTGCCCGTTATAGCCGATGCAAAAATTCCTATCGATACAAATCCGCTGGCAAGGAATATAAGCCCGAGGTACGATCCCCATGTGCGGCCATTATCAAGGTTGCCGGGCGGGTTGCCTAATTTATACACCGAGTAATAGTAAACCAGTGTAGGTATAAGCGCCAGCACCACCAATAACACCGATGCAAAGAATTTGGCCAGCACTATCTGCATATCGCTGATGGGGCGGGTGAGGAGCAACTCTATCGTCCCCGACCTTTTTTCCTCAGCAAACGAGCGCATGGTAATGGCGGGTATTAAAAACAAAAACACCCAGGGTGCAGTAGCAAATAGTGGGTCTATACCGGCATAGCCGCCGTTAAGTATGTTCGAGTCCAGCGGAAGCACCCACATGGTAAGGCCAATAGCCACCAGAAACACACATATTACTATGTATCCTATAAGTGAGCTAAGGAAAACCGATATTTCTTTTTTTAGCAGCGCCAGCATAAACGGTGGTAAAGGTAAAAAAATAAGTGGTTAGTGGGCAGTCGTTAGTGGGTAGTTGCCCCATCCCCTAAAGGGGCTTTTAATTCCTAATTCCTAATTTTTAATTCAATTTGGGCGTTCCCCTACGGGTCGGGCTATACGCTGCAAGTCCTCGCTGCGCTGTGGGCTTTCCGCTGCTATCCCTAACGCAAATACAGAACTAGGCAAAAGGTGGGCGCGGGTTAGTCCCGAGTGTTCGGGAGCAAGCAGGGAGCAAGAGTCGCCCCCAAATCGGAACACCCAAGTAGAATTAAGATCTGAGGCTGTTAATCTCAATAGTAAACATCTAAAATTGTTATATTTGATTGATAAATACTCCACTGTTGAAGCCACTAGTTACATTAAGTATTTTATTTTCTATTTGGTTGTGCAATGCAAATGCACAAAAACACACAGGAGGTGTATTAAATAATGGCGTAAAAACCAAATGGACCGGAGAGCCTTTTGATACCAAAGTATTTATTGAGAACCGGGGCCAGTTTGATGGCGACATACCACATAATGAAAAAATATTGTACCAGGCTCAGTTAGGCAAAATAGCTGCCTATTTTACGCAGAAAGGTGTTGTGTATTGTTATGCCCAAATGCCTCAGAAAACAAATGTTGCCATTGAAAGCGAAAAAGAAGAGCGTGAAAATGAAAAGCCTGTTATACATTACCTGTATGCAACCTGGTTAGGAGCAGAGCCTGCACCTGAAATGCTGGCAGATGAGAAGCAATCATATTTCTATGCCTATCCTTATGGTAAAACAAGCACAATAAAAACAAGTGTTTATAAAAAAATAACGTATAACAATCTTTACCCGGGCATTGATGTGGAATATTCGTTCCCTGAAAATAATAACGGCATTCAGTATTCACTTATAATACATCCGGGAGCTGATATCTCAAAAGTAAAGCTGGGATATTCAAGGGCGGAAAGTATAAGTAAAGATGCACAGGGGAATATTATAATCAGCAGCGAATTGGGAGAGATTGATGAACAATTGCCTGGTAGTAATTACAAAGATATGCAAAGCAGTAGTTCAAGCGAACGTATGCTTTCTGACACGGTTGAATCATTTAGCCTCGGGCCTGACTATGATAAAACTAAATCGGCTATAATAGTATTATGGACTACCAGCACCAGCTTTAATTATATTAATGCGGCATTTGATCTTGATTATGATAACTATGGTAATGTATATGCTTATGGGGGAAGTGTACTGAGTTATACGCAACTTGTAAAATTCAGCAACACCGGTGTAAAGCAATGGGTGTTTTCTTCCGCCTACATCAGTGGTAATGGTAGTAATACCTATTATGGTGATATGGCCACCGATAAAAGATCAGGATCAACATACCTTGTTGAGGGAGCCGGACCCGGTACTATGTTTATATTAAAAGTTAACAATGCAGGTATACTGGTGAAAACAATGTATAATACACCTGACACTATGTCGGAATATTGGAGAGCAGATTTTGATGAGTGCAATAATCAGCTTGTAATTGGCGGCGGCGGAACTACTAATACTAAACAAGCAGCTACGGTAGATACCAATTTAAATAAACTTACCGCGTTAAATATACTAGGCGTCACTACCTCTGTTCATGATATTTCACTTATGACTCTGGACCCATACAGCAATAGCTGTTTTATGGCTACTGCGGCGCCTATTTATGTTCCACAGAGCCAGATTGCCGCTAATAAACTTGTGCGCCTGCCATTGCCATTACTAAGCCCCACAAAATATATGACAAATGATGGATATGGTTTCAAAGAAATATATAGTGTATCATATATCGGCTATGCGGGTGGTGGTAATGGCGGTATTACTAATACAAATGCCATGAATGGTGCGGCTGCAAGCCCGGACTGGGTTTACCTGTATAATGGCGACTCATTAAAGCAGTTCAATAAAGCAACAGGCGCTTTACACGCACAGGTAAGGGTTTCTAACGCACCATTTCGATGGGGAGGCCTTGCGGTTGATGCCTGTGATAATATTTACGTAGGAAATCAGAATACAATCAATGTTTATAATTCCGGCTTGGTTTTGCAATCAACAATTTCCATGCCCGACACTGTGTATGATATTCAATTGGGGCCAGGCAATACTTTGTTTGCCTGCGGTATGAACTTTGTTACAGCATTCACCATTTCGGGCGGTAATAGTACAACAACTACTTTTACTTTACCTTCGGCATGTTCATTATGCAATGGCAAGGCTACCATAAACCCTCCATGTGGTCAGGCTCCCTTCACTTATTTGTGGAGCGATGGTTCAACTAATCAAACAGACACTGGCTTGTGTGCAGGTGTTTATACAGTTATGGTAACAGATGCTTCATGCCCTCCTGTACAGGATACCGCGATAGTAAATATTTCAGGCGGAACAGGTTATGGGGCTACATTTACTCATACGCCTCCGGGTTGCAACGGAACCAAAGGAAGCCTTACTGTAAACCCTACCGGCACTACATCGCCCTATACTTTTTTATGGAGTAACGGAGAAACAACCCAACAAGATACCGGGCTTGTTTCCGGTATGTATAATTGCACCATTACAAACGGCAATGGATGTAAATACACCACTTCAACAACCCTTTTTGTTCCGCCTTCCCCGGTTCTTTCTATTTCCCCGCCTGTTGATAGTGTATGTATTGGCGCATCAGTAGCCCTTACGGTATCAGGAGCAAATACCTATACATGGACACCTTCGGCAGGTTTAAATTGTACCAACTGCCCTAATCCTGTTGCAACGGCATCTGCAAATACAATTTATACTGTAACGGGTACCGATTCATTAGGCTGCGTAAATAAAGATTCGGTTCATATAGTTTTTAGCCCGCAGCCTTCTGTATCTATTCAGACATACCCTTATGGCTGTAAGGGCACAGAACTGGATGGTTCTGGCGCTGCAATGTATAAATGGTTGCCCGGTACAGGGCTTTCCTGTTCTACATGTCAAAATACAATTTCAAATGATTCAGTTACTATTACCTATACATTAGTGGGCACCAGAAATGGATGTGCAGACAGTGTAACTGTTACTGTGGCGCCCAACGGCCCTCCAACTGTAACCCTGACTGCAGGCAAGGACACAATATGCCCGGGCGACAGTGTTGAGCTTATCGCAATGGGTACAGGTGGTATTACCCGATATTCCTGGTCCAATTATACAGGAAGCTGTAGTACATGTCCGGCAATTTATGTTACGCCTGCTGTTACAACAACTTACTATGTTTATGCATATGACGCTGCAAGCTGCTATGCATCAGCCGCAATTAGAATTTTTGTTGGCGGTATCAGTGTAACATCAAACCCCGGAGTCTGTGGCCAGCCCACATATTTATTTGCTTCAGGTTCTACTTCAACCTATAAATGGGTTCCTGCTACCGGGCTTAGTTGTACAACATGTTCTAACCCGGTAGCTACACCTTCGGTTACAACCACTTATACAGTGTATGGTACAGGAGCTGTAGCAGCATGCCCTAAAGGCGATAGTGCTGTGGTTGTTGTGCATTCAAATATGCCTCAACCTATATCGATCGTCATTTCAAAAGACACTATTTGCACAAAAGATACTGTTTCGCTTTCGGTTTCAGGCGCATATATAAAGTCGGTAATATGGTCTCCTTCAACTGGGCTAAGCTGTAGTACGTGCATTAACACACAGGCATATCCGATTGCTACCACCACTTATTCAGTTAACGTAACCGATTCCAGCGGATGCATATTAAACAGTTCGGCCACCATTTATGTGGGTGGGGTAAGTGTTACGGCCGTTTCGGGCGGATGCGGTAGCCCTACGTATCTTGCAGCGCTGGGTTCTGCTTCATACACCTGGTATCCTTCAACTGCATTAAGCTGCACCAATTGTGCCGCCCCGGTTGCTTCACCAACTACAACAATTACGTATACGGTTCACGGAACAACATCGGTAAAAGTTTGCCCGGGTGGCGATAGTGCTGAAATAGTGGTCAGACCGAATATTGTTTATCCTCTTTCCATTACTGTTTCACACGATACTATTTGCCCCGGCGATACTATATTGCTTTCTGCAATAGGGTCGGGTATAAGCTCAGTCACCTGGACTTCCGGTTCTTCTCCGCTTGATCTGAGTTGTGCAACCTGTGCAAGCACAAAATCATTTCCCACAGCCACTACTACTTATTACGCTAATGTAACCGATTCCGGAGGATGCACCGTTAATGCATCTGTTACGGTGTATGTAGAATCAGTTGGTGTTACCAAGTCTGCCAATGCTATTTGTCTTGGCGATACCTTGCAACTTACCACCGTAGGCAGTAAATTAAGTAATTATTCATGGTCACCGGCTGCAGGTTTGTCTTGCTACACCTGTCCCAATCCTAAGGCATCGCCTGCCGCAACTACTACATATACGCTTACCTGTACCGATTCAATGGGCTGTTCTGTTTCAGCTACAATACTTGTATACGTCAGCGACCCACCGGTTGTAACTATTACAACCAACACGGGTAAAAATACGGTTTGCGCAAATAGTCCTTTAGGTATAAATGCTACTATTCAATACACTATAGGAAATATTCATTATTACTGGTCTCCTTCGCAAGGCCTGTCGTGTAACACATGCAGCTCGGTAACGGTTACGCCTGCAGTTTCTGCTACATACACAGTGACTGTAACTACTTATGTTGGTTGCCCCGGAATAGACAGTATACCAATTACCGCATTACCTGTGCCGCCTTCTTTTCCTCCGGAGAGCTTTGATTATTGTAAAATGCCGGGAGTAAACGATTCTGTAAGGCTTGATACCCTTGCTTCGGGGCCATATATTTATTCCTGGTACCCTACGAACGGATTGTCCTGTTCAACTTGTGCAAGCCCTATGGCCTCACCATCGGCAAGCACTAATTACTATGTAGCCATATTTGATTCAACTTGTTACATTAATGTACTAATGTCGGTTGAGGTAGACACTATGCCCGCAATTTACCCGGTTTCGTATACTGAAAATATTTGCCAGGGAGGTACTACAAATATTAACACAGGTATACCGTATAGTAGTTATAAATTTGTATGGCTGCCTTCTGTGGGCTTGTCTTGTTCCACATGTAATAATCCTACTGCATCTCCTGCGTATTCTACCACATATACGCTGGCTGTAAGCAATGGTAAATGCGTGCTCGATACTACTTACCCGGTTATAGTGTTTCATCCTGTAATTAATGCAACCCAAAGTACTGTATGCCCCGGCGATACTGCTGTGCTTACCGCTACTGTACTTAATGCTGCAGGAAGCACAACCTATGACTGGACCACCGGAGACTATACAAGTACACTGGTGGTTGAGCCGCTTACTACAACTACATATTCGGTGGGTATACGTAATGGCACTTGTTATTTTGATACTACAATGACAGTAACAGTAGGTTCGGGGCCCAATGCAGATATAAGCGGCCTGAATGTGTTATGTGCAGGTGATAGCACAACGCTAACCGCTAACGGAGGCTACAGTTATGTATGGAGTACGGGCACAACAGCAAGTTCGTTAACAGTGAAACCACTTAATACAATAAGCTATACACTTAAAGTAAGTAATGGCACCTGTACAAAAGATACGACTATAACTATTACCGTAAACCCATTACCAATTGGTGCAGTTACCGGTAGCACTGCTATATGCGCCGATAGCAGTACAACATTAACCGCTTCAGGAGGAAGTTCTTATTACTGGAGCACTTCAGCAACAACAAGTAGTATTACTGTTTCTCCCACAACATCGTCAACGTATAATGTGGTGGTAAGCCAAAATGGATGTGCAGATACAGTATATACCCATGTTACTGTGAATGCAGCGCCGTTGATAACCGTATGTTGCGATACTTCAATTACATCAGGTAAAAGTGTTCAGTTAACTTCGAGCGGAGGAGGCGCTTATTTATGGAGCCCCTCAAATAGTTTAAGCTGCAGTACTTGTTTTGATCCTGTTGCCTCACCAACAGTAAATACAATTTACACCCTTACTGTAACAAGCGATAGCGGCGGATGTTCAGCCCAACAAATAATTACTATTGATATTACTTGTGGCGCTGTTTTCGTACCCGATGTATTCTCTCCTAATGGCGATGGTCAAAACGATTACTTATACGTGCGTGGTGATTGCATAAAAACATTACAGTTTGAAATATTTGATAGGTGGGGTAACAAGGTATTTGAAACCTTTGACCAGAACCTTCCCTGGGATGGAAGATACAGGGGAGAAGCAATGAATACAGGTAGTTATGTGTATTACCTGAGTGCTACTTTATATGATGGCACAACACAAACAAAGAAGGGTAATGTGACTTTGGTGAGGTAGTTATATGCGATAAAAGCATTGAAGCCTGGAAGTATTAAAATAATATTGTAGTTGTTATGAAATAAAAATAGACTTAATGAATTTCATTGCATTTTTCACAGTATAATACTTTTATAAAATCTTCTCGCAACAATTGCCAATTCTCCTGGCCTATCCAGTTGCAAAATCTTTCCTGGTCCATGCTCCGTGCCTGTTTTAAATATGTAATATATTCCTGTTGAGGGATTTTATGCATAAAAAGAGGTGCTGATGTAATAAATAAAAATAAGAGATCTTCATTGGTAGTGCCCTTTTTTACAATGGGATAAAGCATATCAAAAGTCCATTCAGTACGATAGTACATGTTGAACAGTTTTCCCAGCTTTATATAGTCATCCTCGTTCAGCACCGCGCTGGGGTAATATTTTTTTATACCCTGAAGGCATATATCCATTTTATCATATTTATGCCTTTCCCAATTATAGTAAGCTGCAGCTACATAATAGTCGAGGTAATACCGCCAAATAGATTTTGCTAATACACTGTCGGCAGAACATTCCTTCAGGTAATTTTCAACAGTTTCGTTATTTATCAGGGTATCTTGATGCACACCCAGGTAATTTATTGCACAAACGCAGTAGCTCAGTTTAAGCGGAGTAAGTCTTTGCCAATGGCCATTACTTTCTTAACCAGTAATTTGAATTTAGGGTCATACATATAGCTAATGTCAACCGCTTTTGCTGCAATTATATTAGCGAGTAACGGCAGGTATTTTTTTTCGACTGGTATGTCGTTATCAATAATATCGCCGATTTCCATTTCCCCCTTTTTATACTTACGTATCATTTGCGATTGTATAAGCCAGGCTTTTGCAGAATCTCCATGCATTACAGCATCCAGCAGTGCAATGCGTGAAATATTTATGTCTGTGCTATTAGTATACTGCCCGTTTAATGAAAAACTAAGTACAGCTGTTCTTTGCTGGGCCAGAAATACGTCGAGGCTATCGAGTAATGATGTGCTCTGTAGTTTTTTCTTTATATCTTCCTTGCTGTAGTTTTTCAGGTAGGCGTATTGAGTACCTTCTATTTGTTTATAAAAAGCATCCCAGTTCTCTTTTGCTTCTATTTGCCATTCAATGGTATGATGTGCATAATTGGTAAGTGCAGCTTTTATATTACTGGCCCGCGCTTTCTGCAGTTTCAGGTTTTCTTCTGTACTTCCTTCAATTGAACTGAAAGTATGTAATTCAATTTTGCTTATGTACTTACTATATTGCCCGACCCTTATCAGTAGCTGTTTCAGTTGGCTCTTCGTTAATTTGCTGATGCCTCGTTTAAACTCAATGTAATGGTTAATTGATACATTAAAAGTATTGGTGTCTTTCATTTTACCTTGTACTGTATCCCAATAGGTATCTAGTTGTAACATGGCAAGGTTCTCTTGCTCTACAAAAACAGGATACGAGTATCCTACCGAATGTTTGTTGTTTATAAGTATAGTGTTCTCTTGTATATCACGCCCTTTCAGTATTGACGGTATTTTTCCCACATAGGTGTATAATTCGTTGGTACCTTCTTTGTAGGTATTCCCTTTCATAAGGGCTTTTAAATATACGGGCTCCAGCATCCACCCGTCAAATACTGGTGAACCATGCAGGTTATTGTTATGGTTACAGTTAAATTGTTCACGTGCAACTATATCAATAGCTACTCCATCGTTATCACTCTTTATGTATTTTTTAAATCGGTCAAGCAACGAATAGTAAAGAAAAATTGAATCGCCCTTTATATGAAGAAAATTGGCCATGTCTTTCGCAAAGAAATCAGGAAGTGATGCTGTTCCCGCACTAATTCCCCATGCATTATCAACTATCTTGAAGTTTTTAGGCGGTATATATGCTTTGGTCCCGAAAACATTGGAAGAATATAGTTTATGTGTAGCTGAGTCGTAACTAAAGCCTATACCTTGCACATCATAATAAGGCGTAATCATATTATGATAATGTGGCTTTGAGTTTTTCCAACCTGTGAATAATGCATCGGCAGCCTCGTTGTATGTATTGATAGTTACATCGGCTCCGGTTTTATCTTTGAACGGCGAATGCAGAGGGATTTCTTCACAATTTTCACCTATACGGTCGTTTGTACCTTTATAATATACAACTCTGGCAGTTGGGTTTTCCTTGTCTTTGGTTTTCTGAAAATGCCCTACTTCATTTGTTTTATTCATGTATTTAGCCTGATCTTCAGCAGCCACGGCTAATATGGAATCCTTCCCAAGTACATTTAATTTCTGTTGTGTTCGTAATTCATTAAGTCTTTTAAGAAATAGTGAGCCTAGCAAACGGGCATCAATATTATTGCCATCAATAATAGTAGTTCCATCTTGGGCATATGTAGTTAAACCCAAGCTGAGGAGGAAGAAAAGAAGCAGACAGCTATTCCTTGTTTTCATAAATGTGGTGCATACTATACATCTATAATGCAGTATGCCTGTAATAGATACAATTTAATGAGATAAAGATATGTTTTTGAATGAGCTTGCAATAGTAGAAATGCCTAAATACTATAATTTCTTAGTCATTTTATCTATATTTGATAAGTAAACCTCATCGGATTGAAAGAACTGACCACCGTTTTTTTATTGATCAACTTTTTCTTGTGCAGGGCGCAAATTAAACCTGTTGTAACTGTTAACACCAACCGGGGTTTTATAGAAAACAAGGGCCAGTTAGTTGATCAGAATAATAAGCCGAACGGCAATGTAAAATATTTACTTTGTCGCCCGGGGTTTAATGTTCAGTTAAGGCAAACAGGCTTCAGTTACGATACTTATGCCGATACAAAAGATACTACTGTTCCACTGATAAAGTTCCCTTCTGGCCCTAAATTCAAACAGCCTGAATATTTCAAGCGGAATTTTCACAGAGTTGACGTTGAACTGTTGAATTGTAATAACAATGCAGAAATAGAAGCAACAGGGCAATCAAAAACATGTTTTAATTATTTCACAGCCGGAACGCCAAGGCAAGGTGTAACGAATGTTCATTATTACAAAACTGTAGTATATAAGAATATCTATCATCATATCGACCTTGAGTTCTTTACTGAGGACTGTAAAAAGGAAAAAGCAGGAGCGGAGTATAATTTCATTCTGCATCCGGGTGCCGATATCAACGATGTTAAGCTAATGTATAAAGGCATGAATAATGCATTGCTCGATCATGGAGCTATTAAGGTACAAGTAGTGGCCGGCGCTTTTGAAGAAAGTATTCCTTCCAGTTATTTTATAGGAAATGGTCGGCCTGTGGATGTGTCATATACTGAAGTGGCGAATAATTTGTTCTCATTCAAATTGCCTGCAGGGGTTTCCATTACACATGACCTGGTAATTGACCCGACACCGAATTTACAATGGGGTACTTACATAGGTGGAAGCAGCTGGGATTTTATCAATAGTATTGCACTTGACGCCAATAACAATGTATATATTGGTGGAGGCACAAATAGCCCGAATAATATTGCCACATCGGGTGCGTACCAAACAGTTTACGGCGGAGGATATGCGGACTGCTTAATCGCTGAGCTTGACGCAACAGGTTCAAATCTTTTGTGGGCAACCTATTACGGCGGTCCGGCATATGACGATATTAGTGCCTTAAAGCTTGATCCTTCAGGTAATATTTATGTATCGGGCATAACACAAAGTTCATCGGGCATTGCTACTGCAGGTGCGTATCAAACTACTAATACAGCTACCGGAAATTATAACACTTTTGTTGCTAAGTTTAATTCAAACGCCTCGGCTTTGTTATGGGGAACATATTACGGAGGGGTAGGGCCCGACTGGAATTATTCCATGGCGATAGATTCTATAGATAACGTATTTGTAATAGGTACAACAAAAAGTACAACAGGTATATCTACCCCGGGTGCTTACCAGGTAAATTTAGCAGGTGGGTACGATGGCTATGTAGCCAAGTTCGATCCTTCGGGCTCAGCACTTTTATGGGGAACATATTATGGCGGAACAGCAGTAGATACAGCCGGAACAATTATGCTTGATGCAAACGACAATGTATACATAACCGGAATGACACAAAGCCCTTCAGGTATTGCAACACCCGGGGCATATAAAACCAATTACACAGGTGGCAATAACGGAAACGTTTTTATTGCCAAGTTAAATGCATCGGGCTCAGCTTTGCTTTGGGGTACATATTATGGTGGTACCGGGCGAGATTTCCCGGGAGGTATGCGCATGGATGCACAACATAATATTTATATAACAGGCGTTACGCGCAGCGCTACAGGTATAGCTACTGCCGGGGCATTTCAAACTACATATAAGGGTGGTGTATTTGGCAATGCTTTTGTTGCCAAATTTAACCCTAATTGTACATCGTTGTTGTGGGGTACTTATGTAGGCAATACGGCTGAAGAAATTGGGGATGATATTTGCCTTGACTCAAACAACTATGTTTACATAGCCGGAGTAACTTCGAACACTGTAGGTGATGCAACACCGGGTGCGTACCAGACAGTTTACGGTGGCGGAATGTACGATGCTTTCCTGGCTAAGTTCGACCCTACCGGTTCTTCACGTATCTGGGAAACGTATTATGGTGGCGCAGGAGAAGATGCTGTAAATTCTTTAGCAATTGATAAAAAACTTAACCTGTTTGTAGGTGGCTTAAGTGCCAGTACTTCGAATGTTGCCACAGCAGGTGCGTATCAAACAGTGTATGGTGGCGGCATGTGGGATTGCCTGGTAGCAAAGTTCACTGAAAATTGTGATCTGATCGGACTTAAAACAGCTGCCACAAAATATGCTATTTGTGGTATTGATAGTGTTACAGCAACAGTAATACCTGTTGGCAGTAATTATGTGAAATACGTATGGTCGCAAGGTGGGCAAACAAGTGCGAGCATTCAATTCACACCAAGTAACACAGCTACCTATTTTGTTACCGTTACCGACACCATTGGCCTTTGCTCCATTACCGACAGCGTATCTATTTCAGTTAATCCCATTCCCGTGGCAGTTATAATAGGCGTAAATGCTATTTGCAATGGCAACCCAACTACACTTACAGCATCGGGCGGCGCAACTTATTTGTGGAGTACGGGCGCAACTACAGATAGTATTGTAGTGTCTCCTGATTCAACATCGGTATATACTGTAATGGTAAGTCAAAATGGTTGTAAAGATTCAGCTTCTTCAAAAGTAGTGGTTAATCCTTTACCGGTTATTACGGTCTGCTGCGATACAAGTATTTTGTTTGGTGAAAGTGTTCAACTAACTTCATCGGGCGGCAGCACATACGCATGGGCTCCGGCGCAAGGGTTGAATTGCAACACTTGTAGTAATCCTGTTGCATCTCCTGCTGCAAACACTACTTATACGTTAATGGTTACAAGCGATAGCGGTTGCAATGCTCAGCAAACAATTACTATAGATGTAAGCTGCGGCGCAGTATTTGTTCCCGATGCCTTTTCACCAAACAACGATGGCCAGAACGATTACCTGTATGTGCGTGGAGATTGTATTAAGACCATGCAGTTTGAAATATTCGACCGTTGGGGAAATAAAGTATTTGAAACAACCAATCAAAGTATTCCATGGAATGGAATGTTTAATGGCAAGGCCGTAAATACAGGGCTTTATGTTTATTATTTAAGTGCTACATTATATGATGGCACCACACAAACCAAGAAGGGCGATGTTACTTTAGTGAGGTAAAGAGTATTAACCAAATCGGTTTGTACCTTTGTATAATGAAAAGAGTATTATTTATTTCTACTTTACTTTTCTTTTGCACTGTTTTTCCATGTAAAGCGCAGTTTACTTTACAGGGAAGTGCAGGCGTAGGGCCTTCACACTGCTCAGCTACCACTCCTACTTACAAGTTAACCGATGCGTTTGGCAATGAATCGGGTCAGGCATGGAATAATATACAGGCAAACCTTAACCAACCATTCGATGTACATTTTCAATTGTTCCTGGGTGCACAGCCATATCATGTGGGCGCTGATGGTGTAGCTTTTGTTTTTCAGCAACAGGGCACAAATGCCAAGGGGCCTACAGGTGAAGGGTTGGGATTTGCAGGCATTCAGCCTTCACTGGCTGTTGAGTTCGATACATACCAGAACCCTTATGACCCGCCATACTGCCATACCGCTATTGAAAAAAATGGAGATGTTGATCATACCGACGGTTCAGGCAATAACCTGGCAGGCCCAGTTCAGTTAGACCCTTCAAACCCTACCATACCCGATAGCAACTGGTACAATATGGAAATAACATGGACACCCAAAGACAGTACACTCAACGTTTATTTTAATTGCATACTGCGGTTGAGCTATAAGGGAGATGTTGTAAACGGAATATTTAATGGCAACCCGAATGTGTACTGGGGTTTTACCGGTGGCACAGGTGGTAAAGATAATTTGCAGGAAGTGTGCATGGCGGTTTCGCCGGCTATAAACAGTAACGATACAACAATTTGTGCAGGCAATAGCATAAAGCTTATTGCAAGTGGAGGTGGTCCTTATCTCTGGAGTACGGGCGACACCTCCTCAAGTATTTTGGTGACACCGGCGGGAAGCACCAATTATTTTGTAATAATAAGTAACGACAC
>Ga0210386_10002165_pt1 | contig 17113 bp, 12 predicted proteins | sample IncBWH32OmetaG_FD_160091 | JGI IMG/M metagenome (GOLD analysis project Ga0210386, IMG submission 160091) | Forest soil microbial communities from Barre Woods Harvard Forest LTER site, Petersham, Massachusetts, United States - Inc-BW-H-32-O ... | reverse complement strand
ATGGCGGACAGGCTGATCACCAGCACCCCGAGCACGAACACCGAATTGGTAAACAGCCGTGGCGGGAGCACCGGCTCCACCGCCCGCAGCTCCACCAGGACAAGCGCGGCATACAGCACCACCGAAGCCGCCCCGAGGCCGATCACCGGTGTCGAGGACCACGGATAGACGCTGCCGCCCCAGCTCAGCACCAACAGCGTGCAACAGGTCGCGGCGATCAGCAGCAGCGCGCCGGCATAGTCGATCTGATGCGTCCGCGTGCCGGCACGCCGCCTCAGGCCAGCCGCGATCAGGGCGAGCGCCACCGCGCCCACCGGCAGGTTGACGTAGAAGATCCACCGCCAGGACAGCGCGTCGGTGATGAAGCCGCCCAGCAGCGGCCCGGCCACGCTGCACCCGGCGAACACCGCGGCGAACAGCCCCTGATAGCGGCCACGCTCCCGCGGCGAGACGACGTCGCCGATCGTCGTCTGCGCCAGCGTGATCAGCCCGCCCGCACCCAGGCCCTGGATGGCGCGGAACACGATCAGCTGCGTCATCCCCTGCGCCAACCCGCACAGCGCCGAACCCACCAGGAAGACGACGATCGACACCATGAACGCCGGCTTGCGGCCGTAGATGTCGCTGAACTTCCCGTAGAGCGGCGTGGTGGCGGTGGAGGCGACCAGGAACGCGGTGACCACCCAGGACAGGTGCGCCAACCCGCCAAGATCGCTGACAATGCGCGGCAGCGCGGTGGCGACGATATTCTGGTCGAGGGCTGCGAGCGTCAGCGCCAGCATCAACCCCGCCAGCACCACCCGCAGTTCCCGCCGTGTCGGCGCCGCGATCTCCGGCTCAAATCCCGCTTGATCGCCCACATCGCTCCACTTTCTTGACCGTGCGGACTGTAGGCGTGCAGCCGGCGAAAAGAAGGCCGCTGGTCGAGACCCTGGGATGCCGTCTTACATCGGTGTCATGACCGCAATTTGCTACCCATCCCGCCCCGAAGGGTGACAAACTGGCGGCCCCGCCTCCCCACCAGGACCGTGCATGCCCGACGGCTCTGCTTCGCTGACCCTCACGCTGCACGACGCGATCGCCGACATCCCGGCCACCGACTGGGACGCCTGCGCCGGGACGGACAACCCGTTCGTCAGCCACGCCTGCCTGAGCGCGCTGGAAGACAGCGGCTCGGCCTGCCCGCGCGAAGGTTGGATGCCACAGCATGTCCTGCTCCGCGCCGAGGACCGGCGGGTGGTGGCGGTGGCGCCGATGTACGCTAAGTCGCACAGCTACGGCGAATACGTGTTCGACCACGGCTGGGCCAACGCGCTGGAGCGCGCCGGCGGCAGCTACTACCCCAAGCTGCAGGTGGCAGTGCCATTTTCGCCCGTGCCGGGGCCGCGGCTGCTGCGCCGGCCGGGTTCGGGTATCCCGGTGGCCGCCTTCGCCTCGGCGTTCGAGCAGGCATGCCGGTCGCTCGGCATGTCCTCGGTGCACGTGACGTTCTGCACGGAAGCGGAATGGCAAAGCCTGGGCGAGGCCGGCTGGCTGCAACGCATTGGCACGCAGTTCCATTGGGAGAATAACGGATACGCGCGTTTCGATGATTTCCTCGGCGCGTTATCATCACGCAAACGGAAGGTGTTGCGGCGCGAGCGGCGTGATGCCAATGCCGCCGGACTGACGTTTCATGCGTTGTCCGGCGACGACCTAACCGAGGCACACTGGGATGCGTTCTACCGGTTCTACACGTCGACTGTGGATCGCAAATGGGGTGGCGCGTATCTGACGCGCAAGTTCTTCTCGCTGCTGGGCGAACGGCTGGGCGACCGCGTTGTGTTGATGATGGCCGCGAAGGACGGCAAGCCGGTGGCCGGCGCGTTGAACATCGCGGGCGTGGATACGCTGTATGGCCGCAACTGGGGTTGCCGCGGCGACTGGCCGTTCCTGCATTTCGAGCTATGTTACTACCGCGCGATCGATTGGGCGATCGAACACGGGCTCAAGCGCGTGGAGGCGGGTGCGCAGGGCCGGCACAAGATCCAGCGCGGTTACCTACCCCAGCCGACGTACTCCGCACACTGGATCGCGCATACCGGGCTGCGCCGCGCAGTGGCGGGATTCCTCGAGGATGAACAGCGCCAGGTCTATGCCGAGATGGAGGCCCTGGCGGAACAATCCCCCTTCCGTCGAGATGGGGAGACGGACTGAGACCCCAGGCCCCAGGGCCTGCGGAGTCGGCCGACAGTCATCCTCACCTTTCGCCGGCCCCGTCCTCACGCCGCAGCACGTCCAGCCTGGCCTCCTGCCGCGCCGCCTCGCGCGCGCCGTTCACCTTTGCCACCTTGGTCCGGCCGTGCCGCACGCGGTTTTCCTGCGCCACCACAGTCTCGGCGGTGTGCGCCCGCCGCTTCTTCACGGTCCGAAGGTTGACGATCTCGCCCATCCCGCCATCCTGCCGCCCCGCGACAGCTCGCACAATGGGAGGATGACATGGGCAGCACCATCACGCTGAAGGCCACCGACGGGTTTTCGCTTTCCGCCTACATCGCTGGATCGACCAGCGCGACGGCCGGCCTAGTGATCGTGCAGGAGATCTTCGGCGTCAACCATCACATGCGCGACATGGCCGATCGCTTTGCCGCGGCAGGCTATTATGTCTGCACACCGGCGCTGTTCGATCGCGTCGAGACGGGCGTCGAGCTGGGCTACACGCCGGACGACATCGCCAAAGGCCGCGACTACCGTATGAAGCTGGACGACAAGCAGGTGATGCTGGATGTCGAAGCGGCGGCCGAGTTCCTGGGCGCCAAGAACCTGGGGATCGTCGGCTATTGCTTTGGCGGCACGGTGGCCTGGTGGGGTGCGACACGCACCACGAAGTTCGCGGCGTCGTCCTGCTGGTATGGTGGCGGCATTGCTGGAACGAAGGATGAGCGGCCGAACTGCCCGGTGCAGATGCATTTCGGCGAGAAGGATGCCTCGATCCCGATGAGCGATGTGGAGGCCGTTCGCATGGCCCAGCCGAAGGCTGAGAGCTACGTCTACGTAGGCGCCGGCCATGGCTTCGGTTGTGACGAACGCGGCAGTTTCAGCAAGCCGGACTACGATGTGGCGCAGAAGCGGACACTGGATTTCTTCGCGAAGAATCTGGGGTAGGTCGTTCAGCATCCCCTCCCTTGCGGGAGGGGAATGCCTGGGGACAGAGCGGCATCCAACCAATTGTCAGTGCGAGGCGCGCAGCGACGAGGCAATCTCGCGCCATTGTAGCACAACGACCTGTGCAACGTTGAATCGAGATTGCTTCGTCGCTTTACTCCTCGCAATGACCGTGTGGTCGAACTTGCGCTAGTTTGCTGCCAACGGAACGTTCCGACTTCGCGTTCGTTTGGCATCGCCACGCGGGCCGACCAGTTCATTCCACGCCGTGCGCCGTGTCACCACCTGTGCCGCCAGCGTATCGCGCGCGGCCAGCGCCTTGCCCCCGGCCGCAGCCAGCTGCCGGCGCAGTTGCGCATCGCGGATCAGCCGGCACAATGCCTCGAACCACGCCGCCTCGGTGTTCGCCACCAGCAACCCGCCGTCACTTGCCGTCAGCGCCGTATGATAGGCCGGCATGTCGGACGCCACCACCGCCAGCCCCAGCGCCGCGTAGTCCATCAGCTTGATCGCCGATTTGCCGCGGTTGAAGTCGGTGTCGGCCAAGGCCGCGACGCCAATATCCCACGGCGTGTGGTGCGTGATCCAGTCGACAAAGCCCGGATAGGACGCCTTGCCAATCATCGAAGGTGCCACACGATTGACCCAGTCCGGCAACGTCACCGGGCCGACCACGCCGACCATGTCGAACACCACGTCCCCGCCGAACACGCCAGCCACGCGCGCCAGCGCGGACGCGACTACCGCCCAGTCCTTTTCGTGCGTCGCCGATCCCATGAACAGGATGCGCACAGGGCCTAACCGCGCGCGTTCGATGCCCGGTGCACCCCACAACCGCTCATCCAATCCATTCGGCACCACGCGGACCGAGCGGCACACGTCGCGCAGTGACGCCGCCAGCGGTGCCGTGGAAGTCCAGACCGCATCGGCATGGCGCAGCATCCGTGCGACCACACGCGCACGCGGGCGCAGCACCGCTGCCTCGGGGTGATCGCGTGGGATATGCAACAGGTCGTCGTCGATGTCGTACAACAGCCGCGCCCCACGGTCCCGGCAGTGCGCGGCGACTGCGTCAGCGCTGTCGGTGTCGGCGATCGCATAGCGCTGCGTCGCGACGACGTCGGTGTGCAGCCGCGTCACGTCCCGCGCCTCGGCAAACACCACATCGAAATCGCCGGCGATCGCGGGATGGTCCAACGGTTGCAGCAATCGGATGTAGGCGCACGGGCTGAGCGCGCCGCCGTCGGAGCGTTCAGGTATCACCGCGATGCTGAGCCGGCCGGGACGGCGCAGATCCAGTCCGCGGCTCTGTACCGCCGGTGCGCGCAACGGCGCGGCATAGTCGGCCGCATAGAAGTCCGCCACCGGACGGCGCACTGCCGCCGGTGGGGCACGCCCCAGCGCGGTGCGCACCGCGCCAAACACCTTCAGCCACTCCGCCACCGTCGCCGCCGGATCAACCAGCCAGGTCAACGGCCGGCCCTGCAAACGTTCCGGGAACGCCCCAATGCGCGTGGCCACGATTGGCAGACCGGCCTCGATCGCGGCGGTCAGCGTGTAGCTGTAGGTCTCCGGCCACTGCGCCGGGAACCACACGACATGCGGCCGCACCTTGGCCAGCAGCCCCGGCAGCTCCCGCTCCTCGTACTTGCCACTGATCTTGATCCGCACGGCAACCACACGCGGCAGTTCGCGTTCGGGATAGCCAATCAAATGCAGCGCGATATCTTCGCCAGCGGCCTCAGCCAAGGTGACCACACTCGCCTCGCCCTTGTGGCCGGCCAGCACGCCAATCACCGCCACGCGCAAAGCCTGCCCCGCCGCCAGCTTTGGCGGGCGCAACGTCCAGGTCTTCGCCGCCACCGGCTCATGCGGCGCCAGCACCGCATTGCGTCCCAGACCGTATCGTTGCAATCGCGATTTCACATCCTGACTGGGACACAGCACGCGATCCGCCGCCAAAAAGAGCCGCGCATGGGTCCGCCGCCAGGCCAGGATTTCCCGCGCCCCATAGTTCGGCCGGTGCGCGATACACGCATTGCACACCGCGGGTCCGGGCTCGCCGCAATAATTCTGCTGCGGCCCCGGCAACAGGTTCACCTGCGGGCAGATCACGAAATAATCATGCACCGTGATGTCGTAGCCAACCTCCAGCCGATGCAGCAACGCGGTCAGATCCAGATCCATCCCCAGGATATGATGGATATGCGCGCGTGCCAGCGGCACGGTCCGCAGATAGACCAGCAGATCATCGATCCGCTCGCCCGCCAGCCGGAACGCCGAATGGCCGGGCAACGACGGCACCGACAGGCTGACCCCACCGGCCGACGCACTCAGCATCAGCACATGCGCAGTGCCCGCCAGCCGCGCGGTCAGTTCCTCCACATGCCGCTGCACGCCGCCGCCCAACTGATGCGAGATCATCAGCACCGTGGGCTGGCCCGACGCGCGCAGCAACGCCGCGGTCAGCGCGAAGCGCGCGGGCTCGGCCGGATCCAGCCAGACATGCCGCGCGACGGTCGCGGCATAATCGGGATAGCGCGCATCCAGCACATCCAGCGCGCGCTGCTTCTTCCTGCCGGCCGAGGCGCCGAAGCTGACATTGCCCTTGTGGAACACATAGGTGTCGCAGGCCAGTAGATGCCGCCAGCCCCGCTCGACGGCCCGCAGGCAGAAATCGTTCTCCTCGCCGTAGCCAAGGCCGAACGTCACATCATCGAACGCACCCGCATCGTTGAGTGCCGCGCGACGGATATACATGCAGAAGCCGACGGTGGTCGGCACCTCCACGCTGCGGCCGGCATTGATCGTGCGGCACACCGCGTCGAGCTGATGCACGTCGAGTCCAAAGGCGGGCGGCCCGCCGGAGATGGAGGGGTAGCCGCAGATCGTTGCGTTGTTGGAGAATGGCGAGACCGTTGCCACGCGCGGCATCGAGTAGGCCTGCGCGGCGAGCCGGCGCAGCCAGCCGTGTGGCACCACCGTATCGCTGTTCAGCAGCGCGACATCATGCCCGTCCGCTTCCGCCATGCCGCGGTTGACGGAGCTGACGAAACCCAGATTGCACCGGTTTCGCAACAGAGTGATGCGGCCCTCGACGGCAAGCTGCCGCAGCCAGCCCACCAGGCGGGGTTCGGGCGAACAATCATCCACCACGATCACCTGGCCTGGCGGCCGATCCGGATCATCCAGCACCGAATTCAGGCAGGTCTGCGTTTCTTTCAGTCCGCGATAGGCGGCGATGACCACGTCGACCGTCACCGCGTCCGGACATAACGGAGGCAGACGCCGCGAGGGCAGGTACTCTGCAATGTCTACCGGCCGTTCGGTTGGCCAGCCGCGCGCGGCCCCGACACGGATATGGTACAGGAGCGGATTGGACTCCGCCTCGGGATGCATCTCGACGTAATGGGCGGCATCGAAGCGCGGGTGCGGATTGCGCCGCTCCAGTGTGCCCCATTTTAGATAGTGCAACAGCGGGGGAAAGCCTGACGTCACCACGTCGGGGTAATGTTTCACATACCAGGCGCTGTCGAAATAACGGTTGGGATCGCGTCCTTCCGCCGCGCCATACAGAATATAATGCGTCAGCGGATCAAGCTTGAGTGCACGAAGGTCCGGGTATCGTTCTATATACCAATCAACATCCAGGAATCCTCGCAGCTCGTTAATGGTCCGTTCATCAACGAAATCGGTCAGTTTCGGGGTCTCTGGCTGCGGCGCGGACATCACGCCAGCGATAGCAGGTTGCGCAGGTCGTTGCACCTCCGAAGGCAGTTTGCGCACCATATGGCGTCTCAGAAAGCTACGCTGCCGAACACGGCGCGCAGCGCGGCATACAGCGCGCCGCCCGCCAGGAATCCGACCAGCGTGCCGTTGACCCGGACATATTGCAGATCCTTGCCAATGTGCAGCTCCAGCCGATCGGTGATCGTTGCGGTATCCCAGCCGCCCACCACACCGGCGATGAACTCCGACAGTTGCGCCTGCATCGATGGCAGCAGCGTGGCAACGATCCCCTCCGTCGCACGTTCCACCCCGGCGCGTGCCGCCACGTCACCTTCCAGCAACGCGCCCAGATTGGCCAGCGCGCCGGCGAAGAACGCCACTGTCCGGCTGCCCGGACGCGCGGCATCGGCCTCCAGCGCGATCCGCAGCCGCGACCAGACATCCCACAGCCAGGCCTGCACTGTGTCATGCGCCACCACGCGCCGGATCGCGGCACCAATCTCAGCGGCGCGCTCGGGATCCTCCTCCATGCGCGTGATTTCGCGCCGTACCCATTCATCGAATGCCGCGCGCAGTTCCGATCCATCCGGATCGATCTTGTCGAGTTCCGCAGTCAGCGTCGCCAGCACCCGCCGCGCGATCGCCGCGCCCAGCGCCCAGCCAACCAGCCGGCCGCCCTGCTCGCGCACCCGCTCCTCGATCGCCACCCGCAGCGCCTCCTCGCGCCCGGCCAGCAGAACCTTGATCTGCGCCAGCAGGAAACTCAGCACCTCCTGGTGCCGCCTCCCGTCCACCATCCCACGCAGGGCGCGCGCCACCACCACCCCGGCGCCGGGTCCACCCAGGATGCGCGGCACGATGCGCGCCACCACGCGCCGCGCGCGGCCATCCTCCACGCTTGACAGCAGCCGCGGCAGCATCGCCGCCAGCGCGGTCGCCGCCGGGCGCGTCGCCACCGGATCCGCCAGGAACCGGTGCAACACCGCCGGTAGATCCAGCCGGCGCATGACACCGGCGACCTCGGGCCCGGTCACCACATAGGTGGCGACGAACCGTCCCAGCGCCCGCCCCAGGCGGGCCTTCTGCATCGGAATGATCGCGGTGTGCGGGATCGGCAGGCCCAGCGGATGACGGAACAACGCGGTCACCGCGAACCAGTCGGCGATGCCGCCAACGAATCCGGCCTTGGCCGCAGCCTGCAACAGGTCGGTCGCATAGCAAGGCGGCAGCGCGTAGCTGGCCAAGGTCAACGCCGCCATCAGCCCCAGCAGGCCCGTCGCGATGCCGCGATGCAGGGCCAAGGCTTGGCGGGCCGCCCGGTCGGGGTTCGAGTCGCTCATGTGCCGCAGGTCATAAGCGGAACCCGCGCGCGACGCACCTGGGTGTCCCGCTGCGGACAAGCTGCTACCGTGCGCGTCGCCCCGTCACACCCCGCACAAAGGACACCAGATGCCAATTCGCCGCTTGCAACCGGAAGGCCGCCTCAGCGGCGCAGTGATCCGCGGCAACACCGTCTATCTCGCCGGCCAGGTGGCCGACGACCCGAGCCAGGACGCCGAGGGCCAGACCGCGGATATCCTGCGCCAGGTCGACGCGCTACTGGCGGAGGCCGGCACGGACAAGTCCCGCCTGCTGACCTGCCAGGTGTTCGTCGCGGATATCGCGGATGTGGCGGGCATGAACCGGGCGTGGGACGCGTGGTACGACCGCGCCAATCCGCCGGCACGTGCGACGGTCGAGGCGAAGCTGGTCGATCCGAAGTGGAAGGTGGAGATCACCGGCATCGCTGCGCTGCCATAGACAGACCGGCAACACGCCCCTCCCCGTGCGGGAGTGGGGGTCTTGTTACGTCGCGCCAATCGCCCTCAATACCGTCTGCTCGGTCAGGATCTGCGGCAACATTGTCGGCGGCTGGTCGCCCGGCGGGAAATACAGATAGAGCGGCACCCCATCCCGCCCATGCGCCCGCAGGAACGCGGTGATACCCGCATCTTGCCGGGTCCAGTCGCCTTTCAGATAGGCGACATGATGGGCGGCGAACGCCGCCCGCACCGGATCTGTGGCAATCGCGACGCGCTCATTCACCAGGCAGGTCACGCACCAGGCGGCGGTCATATTCACGAAGACCGGCCGCCCCTCGGCACGCAACGAAGCGAGCCGCGCCGCGGAGTAGGGTTCGGCGCCAGCCTCAGCCGTCGCGGCAGCCGGGGGAGCGCCGTCGATGCCGGTAAGCACTGCGAGTGCCGCCAGCAGCGTAGCGACAGCGACGGATTGCGCCAGGCGACGGCTGCGGCCGGTTTCTTCCTGCGCCACGCCGACAACCCAGCCGGCAAAGCCCAACAGAACCAAGCCGGTGACGGTGCCCAGCACGCCAGCTGCACCGGCTTCCTGGCTGACCACCCAGACCAGCCAGGCGCTGGCGCCGTACATCGGGAACGCGAGCCCCTGGCGTAGCCGGTCCATCCAGCGGCCTGGCTTCGGCGCCAGCCGCGCAACGCCGGGCACGGCGGCGAACAGTGCGTAGGGCGCAGCCAGCCCCAAACCCATGGTCAGGAACACCAGGATCGTCTCGGCCGGCGGAGCAGCCAGCGCGGCGGCGATCGCCACGCCCATGAACGGCGCGGTGCAGGGTGTGGCGACCAGCACGGCCAGCAGCCCGGTGAAGAAGCTGCCGCTATGCCCGCCGCGGGCCGCGTAGCGCTGCCCTGCGCCGGCCAGCCGGCTGCCGATCTCGAACACGCCGGACAGGTTCAGCCCGACGCCAAACAGCAACCAGGCCATGCCCGCGACAAAAATGGGGGAGGCGAACTGAAACCCCCAGCCGGCAGCGCTGCCGGCTGCATGCGCTGCCAGCAAAGCACCGCCGAGGGCGCCGAACGCCAACAGCACACCTGCCGTGTAGGAAATCGCATGCGACCGCATGCGCCCCTGCGCCGCCCCGGCCGCCAGCCCGAGCGCCTTCATCGCCAGCACCGGGAACACGCACGGCATCAGATTCAGGATCAGCCCGCCCAGGAACGCGAACCCCAGCGCCTCCCGCAGCGGCAGCGTCAGCTCCGGCGGCGGCGCGCCGGGGGTGGCAGTGAGCGCGACGTCGATCTCCTGCCCACTGCGATCGAGCACCGCCAGCACGCCGGTGAGGTCCGCGGCGGGTTTAAAGGCGCTGCCGGTTTTCAGTGACAGGGTGAAGCCGCCTGCACCGGTGGTCAGCCGTTGGGGCGCAGCGTCGTCGATGGTGCCGGGGGTGCTGGGGATGAACCAGGCATCGGTGACAGTGGCACCGCTGAGCTCTGCCCCCTGTACCCACAGCGTGCCGTTCGAGGTGATATGCGCGGTCCAAGGCGAGGACCGCGGGATACTGCGATCCGCCGCGGCAAACAGGGGCGCCTGGGCGGAAGGTGCGGCGGTCCCGGCTGGCAGGCTGAGGGTGAAGTGGGCCTGCTCGGGGACGCAGATCTCCTTGCAGACCAGCCAGCGCGCGGTGGCGGCGATGTCCGTGGCCCCGCTGCCGGGCACCGGCGTGACCGTCAGCGGCAGCAGCACGTCGCCAGTGTAGGAATAGGTCATCAGCGACCCTTCTGCGAGGCGTCGCGGGGCCGGCCAGACGATTGGCCCGGCCTTGGCGCCGGGCGGCACGGTCAGCTCAAGCGACGGCGGAATGCCGGCATCGCCGGGGTTCTGCCAGTAGGTGTGCCAGCCGGGCGCGAGGCGCAGGCGCAGGCCGATGCGGAACGACGTGCCGGGGCTGACCGCGTCGGTGTCGGAGACCAGGGAAACCGTATCCCGCGCGCTGACGAACGGCGTGCTTTCCAGCGCCCAGGCTGGTGCGGCAAGGCCAGCGACGACGACGAGGGCGAGAAGCAGCAGACGCGATACCCGACGGAACATCACGGATCCGGTGAAGTGCGCCGCGTATATGGGCCAGCGGGACGTGTTGGACCAGCCTCGCGGATGCCTCGGAACTGCCGCGGCGACAGTCACGACGACACCAGTCCCCGCGACCGTCGTCAGCAAAATGTAAGCGCCGCGGAATAACATCCCGCAATGGCCTTGTGTCTCCCAATCCTGGCCTCCTGACGGGCCGCGAGAGACCCCCTCACTCGCGGCCCGTTTTTATTGAGGTCCACGGCAAGGGCGACTATGGCTGACGACACGTCACGAGTGCCGACGCGCGCCTCGTTTGACCCGACGCTTTTCTTCGTGGGGGGGCTGCCCGAAGTCCGGCGCCACCTGGTGACAGATGTAGCTGAACGCACATCCCGAGGTGAGTTGCATCGGCGAGACGCATTTGGCGAACCACCTGCTGCCGCTGCTGCGCCACGTGTTTGACCATCACAACGCGCTGCTCAATCACAAGCACACCGACGTGCTGGCGGAGATTCCGAGTGTTCCCGGCTACTCCGGCAACCAGGTGCGCCGTGTGCTGGCCACAGCGGTGCGCGAGATGCTGATGAGCCCGGCCAGGGCCGCCACCGCGCGCGCCGTGGGCGAGAAGACGCCGGACAACTTCCGGACAACTTACAACTTCCGGACAACTTTATGCTGTTCCAGGGGCTGGCGGAGCTGTTTTCCGGCGCACGGTTCATTCATATCGTGCGGGATGGGCGGGACTGCGCCACCTCAGCGTGGTTCCACAATGGGCGGGTCAATGCCGCCGAGCGGGCGGAAAATTTCGGCACGCTGGACGCCTATATCGAGACCTTCGCCCGGCATTGGGCCACCGAGGTCGCGCGCTGCTGGGCGTGGCGCGAGGCGCGGCCGCTGCAGTCCCGGCAGGTGCGCTACGAGGATCTGGTGGACCAGCGCGATCAGGTCCTGCGGTCCCTGTTCCGTTTCCTGAGCGTGGCCGCCGGCGATGCCCAGCCGGCCGCATGCCGACGCGAGGCCGCCTTCGAGGACCTGACGCACGGCGGAAGATCGGGCAGGAGGATCAGGCGTCGCTGTTCCGGCGTGGCGTGCCGGGCGACTGGCGCAATCACTTCACCGTCGCGGACAACGCGAAGTTCCTCGCGATCGCCGGCACTCTGCGCACGCGGCTGGGCTACGCCGCGTAGCGCGGAACAACGTTGTGCTGTTCCGCCAGTTCGTCACGAAGGCTGAATGCCCCGCGCAGGTCGCCCTATGAGCGCGGCGTTTCCCCCGCCGCGAGCTGGGCTTCGATCGCGTCGATCGCTTTTGGCAGGTCGGCGATGCTGTCGATCACCAGATGCGCGCCGGCCTGTTTCAGCACCGCGCCAGCGCGCGCCCGATGCGCCGCACGCCCCGCTTCGGATAGCGCCGCCAGCGCGGCGGCTGACAGTCCCACTTCGTTGCCGGTCAGCGTGATCCCCACGGTCCAGGTGCCGGCCGCGATGCCTTCGCCGATGCCGGGCGCGGTGTCGTCCACCTTCACCACCTTTGCCGCCGGGTAGACGCCCAGCTTCGCCATCGCGTACCACATCATCAACGGGCTGGGCCGGCCCACGGCGAGATCGCCGGCGCACACGGTGAACTCCGGCGCATAGCCCGCGGCCGCGGCGATTGGTGCCACCACGTCCATGATCGGGCGGGTGTAGCCGGTGGTCGCGGCGATCTTCATCCCACGCGCCCGCAGCGCGCCGATCGCATCGATCGCGCCAGGAATGATATCGGCATGATCGCGCACCGCGGCAACGTTCATCGGTTCGAACACGCGGAAGATCGCATCGACGTCGGCCTCGTTGAAGTCACGCCCGTGCTTCGCGCGCCAGGCGGCAGCCACCGCGGGCGCCTGGCCGACCGCACGGATATGGTCCCACTTCGCCATGCCCATCGGGCCACGTGCGTCAGCAATGCTGATCGTCACGCCGAATTCCGCGAAGGCGCGCACGAAGGCACCCATGGGCGCGCGGCTGCCGTGGTCCACCACGGTGCCGGCCCAGTCCAGGATCACCGCCTGCAGTGTCATGCGTCCCCCACATGCGCTGGCGCCGGCCGCCCGAGCAGGTCAGCGATGGTTTCCTCGGCGATCGCGAAGCCGGTCGAGGCACCGGTGCCACTGGTTACCATGACCAGCCGCACGCCTGGTGTGGGGGTTTCGTGAAACGCCACCTCCGGTCCCGAGGGATACACGCCCACCCAACGCTCGATCACGTCGGGCGACGGGATATCCAGCACGACGCTGAGTTCGGACAGCATGCGGTCGTCAACATCTCGCGGCTGGAACGGATCAGGCGCATCGCCATAGTGATGGCTGTCGCCCACGATGAGTGACCCGTCCGCGCTCTGCACAGCGATCAAGTGGATGCCGTCGGCGAGCCACGGTGCCTGCTCCTCCTGCAGCCGCGCGCGCAAGGCGGGCAGCGACGGGCAGGCAGCGTAGCCCAGATAGCGCACCAGTCCGAGGTCGCTCATCACCGGCGACGGCAGACGCCAGCCCGGCGCGGCGACGCGCAGCATATGCAGTTTGCAAAGCGTCACCTGCCGGCGCGCGATCACCTCGGGGAACAGCGTGACCAGGTCAGGACCCGGGCAGACCACGATGTGCTCGGCGTGAAAGCGCCCGGCGGAGGTGTCGACCGCAGCGGTTTCCACCGCATGCACGGCGACGCGCGGCAGGATCGTCACGCCCTGCGTCGCCAGCCACGCGGTCAGCTTCGGAATCGCCGTGCGGCTTTCAACCCGCAGCTCGTGCGGGCTTTCCAGCACCCCTAGTAGTTCGGGATGCAGCGGATGGCGGATGTCCCGCCCGCGCGAGACGGCGCAGCCCTCGCCCATCGGTCCGGCGGCGAATTCTTCCAGACAGCGTAGTGCTTCCTCGCGCCGCGCGCACATCAGCAGACCGCGTTGCACCACGTCGATATTGGCGGCCGACGCGACCTCGGCCCACACCTCGCGCGATCGCCGCGCGCGGCGCCAGGTGATTCCGGCGGGTTGGCCGGTGACCGTTATGAAACCAAAATTACGCACCGAGGCGCCGACGGCCCGCGCTTCCCGCTCCAGCACACCGACGCGCAAGCCTTGCCGCGCCGCCGCCCACGCATGGGCCAGGCCGATAATTCCGGCTCCGACCACAAGAGAATCGAACTCACGCTCCATGCCGCCATACCAGCACGCGGGGCGCGTCATCGCCAGGGTGGTTGTGAGGGGCTAATCTGATCGGCGTGTGACAAGGAGGTGTCATGTCCGGACCGCTGCCCGCCGTCAGCCTGGTGGCCGTGCCGTTGCGCCGCCGCCGCACCGTGGAGCTGGCACAGGAGATCGAGCGCCGCGGCTTCAGCGGTATCTGGTGTCCCAGCATCTTCGGAAACATGTCCCTGTGCGAGGCGCTCGCGTGGAATACCTCGCACATCAAATTTGGCACCGCGATCGCGCCGATCTACACGCGGTCGGTGCTGGATTTCGCGCAGACCGTCGCGTTCCTGCACGAGATCGCCGGCGGGCGGTTCCATCTGGGCATCGGCATCGCGCACGCTCCGGCCTATGTGCGGCTAGGCATCACCCCGGGGAAGCCGTTGACCGATACGCGCGGGTTCCTGGCGAAGCTGCGGGCCGAGGAGGGGTTGGGGGCGCTGCCGCCGATTATTCTGGCGGCGCTGCGGCATCGTATGGTGGCGTTGGCCGGGGAAATCGGGCAGGGCGTGGTGTTCGCCAATGCTGCCCGGTCGCATATGGCGGCGTCGCTGGCGGCGCTGCCGGCCGCGACACGCGATGATCCCACGTTTTTCATCGGCAACATGCTGCCGACCTGCATCACCGACGATATTCCGGCCGCGAAAGCGGTGCTGCGCCGCGCGCTGACGAGTTACGTGCATCGGCCGAATTATCGGAATTATTGGAAGGAGGCTGGGTATCTCGAGGAGATGGCGGCGATCGAACGCGCGATTGAGGAAGGGCGTGGGGATGACCTCCCGGGGCTGATGACCGATCGGTGGCTCGAGGACTGCACGCTATTCGGCCCGCCGGCGAAAGTGCGCGAGGGGATCGCGGCGTGGCGGGACGCGGGCGTGCGCACGCCGGTGATTGTGCCGTCGTCCGTGAACGGCAATCAGCTCAAAGCGTTCGAGGAGATCTTCGCGACGTTCGCGTGAGCCGGCACATGCCGCGCTACGCGGCGACGAACCGCATCGGCATACCGCTCACTCCACGCAGCGTGTTGTTGTAGCGCCGCACCGGCGCGCCGATCAGTTCGATGCGCGCGACCTTGCGCGCCAGGGCGGTCAGCACAACCTCGCCTTCCAGCCGCGCCAGCACCGCGCCGACACAGCCGTGAATGCCGGTGCCGAAGCCGACATGGCCGGCGGCGCGGCGGGTGATGTCGTACTCGTCCGGCTGGTCCCACCGTCGCGGATCGCGATTGGCGGCACCGAGCAACAGCAGCACCTTGCGCCCCTCGCCGATGGTCTCCTCGCCGATCGCCACCGGGCGCGTGGTGGTGCGAAAGAAGGTCTGCACCGGGCTTTCCAGCCGCACCGCCTCCTCGAACGCGCCGCGGGCCAGGGTGGCATCGGCGCGCAGGCGATCGAACTGGGCGGGGAAGCGGGCGAGGCAGAACAGGGCGGCTCCGAGGCCGTTGACAGTTGTATCTACACCTGCGGTCAGCAGCGAGCGCACCAGGATTTCGGCCTCGTCGCGCGTGACCTCGCCGGTGTCGGCTGCGGCGTGGATCACGGCGCCGAAGCCGGTGACGCTGAGGGCGTCGCGCCGTGACTGGGCCTGCACCCATTCCAGCACAGGCGCGGCATCGCGCAGCGCATCGTCGAAGAACGCGTTGCGCGGCCCGAAGGAGTTGAACACCATGTTGCCATAGGGCAGCAGGAAGCGGCGATTCGCGTGCGGCATGCCGACGGCGTCGGGGAAGACCGTCAGCGGGTAGGCTTCGGCCAGGTCACGCACCGCATCGAACGAATCCTGCTGCAAGAGGGCATCGATCAGCGCGTCGGCCGCGGCGGTGAAATCGGCACGTAGCGCGCGGACCGCGGCCGGGGACAGCACCCGATCCATCAGCTTGCGCGTGCGGTCGTGCAGCGGCGGGTCGGTTTCCAGCAACAGGCTGGGCAGGCGCCAGGGCTTTTCCTTGGCGAAATCCGACAGGCCGACACCGCGCGCCGAGGAGAAGTCGTTCCAGTTGGTCAGAGCGGCGTGGACATCGTCATACCGCGCCACGGCATGAAGGTCATAGCGCGGCAGATAGACCACCGCTCCCGCTTCGCGCAGCCCGTGATGTGCAGGAAATGGATCGTCGAAGAACGCCTGGCAGAACGGATCGATGTCGAGAGATGGCATGGCCATGGCCTGCCGCCTACCCCGCGCAGTGCGCCATGAGGGAACGGATGTCGGGCAGCGTGTCCAGGTTGGTGATATCGCTCCTCAGCGCGTCGGCGCGGCCGCGCCCGAGGATCGGTTCCGCCAGCGCGATGAATTTCGCATCCAGTCGGCGCCCTTGCTCAGCCACATCGCTGGCCGGCACACCGGAATCGTGCTGCGCAGTCAACTTCCGCCCATCCGTCAGCTCCAGCGTCAGCCCGGCCTTGGTGTGACCGGTGTTGGAGCGGAAGTCGAAGCTGACCTTGTCGCGCAACGCCGCCAGCACCGGATCAGCGGCGGTCTGCTCCGAATAGGTGGTCAGCGCGCCGGTATCGACGCCGGCGAGCGCCATCGCCGTGGTCAGGCGCAGGCTGAACTTCGCCTCCAGCCCGGTGCGCGGCGTCAGGATGTTGCAGACGCGATCGCAGGCCTCGTCGAGCTGGAGATGCGCCTTCGCCACCTGGGTGGGCGCGAAACCGTGCCGGTCACGCAGCTTGCGCGCGGTTTCGATCGGCGCGTGCGTCAGGTAGCAGGCGGCGTGGTACTTAAATAGATTGTTCCGGATGTAGAAGCCACTGGACGGATCGTCCAGCGCGCGCTCGGGATGGAATTCCGGGCTGTGGGTGCGGGCGAAACCTTGGGCACATTCCAGCACATCGGCGCGGCTGGTGAAGCCGCGCGCCGCGAGCTTCGCCGCCAGCAACCCGTGATAGGACGCCTTGCCGGCGTGCAGCGGCTTGCACATGGTGCCGAACATCGATTTCAGCCCCGCCGCTTGTGTGCCGGCGATGCCGAGTGCGATGGCGAACTTCTCGGTGTCCAGCCCCAGCAGATGCGCGCACGCCGCCGCGGCGCCGAAGCTGCCGATCGTCGCGGTGGAGTGGAAGCCCAGCACATCATAGTGCCACGGCGCGATGGTCTGCCCGACGCGGCACTGCAGTTCGTACCCCGCGACGAACGCGGTCAGCACCTCCTT
>Ga0210386_10002163_pt1 | contig 17115 bp, 13 predicted proteins | sample IncBWH32OmetaG_FD_160091 | JGI IMG/M metagenome (GOLD analysis project Ga0210386, IMG submission 160091) | Forest soil microbial communities from Barre Woods Harvard Forest LTER site, Petersham, Massachusetts, United States - Inc-BW-H-32-O ... | reverse complement strand
CTTGACTGTTTTGGGTTTTTTTTTCGTAAGCATCACTTGTTTTGCTGTTGGATTAGTTGGTTCCTCTGCAAGTCCAGTATCTGGCATGACGATCACCACCCTTTTAATTACCTGTCTCATCTTTGTATTGCTTGGATGGACAGAGAGGATTTACTTAATTTCTGCTATTACCATGGGCTGCGTCACTTGCTGCGCAATTTGTACAGCCGGGACAACAGCTCAAGATCTAAAAACAGGCCATCTTTTAGGCGCCATGCCCCGCTCTCAGCAACTTGCTGAACTCATCGGGGTCCTTTTACCTTCTCTTGCCCTCGGTTATATCATTTATCTTCTCAATCAAGCCTATGAGATTGGATCCGTCAATATGCCCGCTCCTCAAGCCACCCTCATGGCTATGATTGCAGAAGGTGTAATCGACAAAGGACTTCCTTACGGACTTGTTGGAGCTGGAATTGTCCTCGGTTTGGTTATGACTCTTTTAAGAATTCAAATCCTTCCCTTTGCGTTAGGTGTTTATTTGCCTCTATCGCTCACTGCTGCTATAATGGTGGGCGGTCTCGCACGTGCTTACGTCGAACAAAAATCCCCTGATTTCGTTCATGAAGAAAGAGGGTTGCTGCTCGCATCGGGGTTAATTGGAGGAGATGCATGCATTGGGATCGTAATCGCTCTTATGGCTGTTTTTCATATTCAGCCAATTTCTATGCCAACATCCATGCCAAACGGGATCAGTTTAGGTATCTTTTTGCTTCTCGGCTATGGCCTTGCTCTCTTTGCTCGCAAAAAATAATCAAAAAAAAGGGGCGCCATTTTCTTCTTTTTGAAATGTTGATAGGTCTTGGATTATTAACTATTTTGCTTTCCCTGCTTTTTTCATTTTTTACCTCCAGCATAAAAATGGATCAAAAACTCCAACGAGCCCAATACGCTCTTTTAGAAAGACAACATCTGATGAACCGGCTGCAATCCATTTTTAGCTCTTGTGTTCCCCCGGGCCCCCTTGCAGATTCTTGTTCCCTATACACAAAAAAAATGCAAGAAGAGGCTCCTTTAAATTTGATTACCCTGTTTGATCAAGGGATTGATCCCGATCCCGCGTTTAGCGGTCCTTGTCTGGCGCGTATTTATCTTAATGTCGCAAAGCAGCTTTGCCTCGCTATATGGCCAGAGGAGCGCCATAAGGAAAATAAAACAGTTCGCGAAGAAATTCTGCTTCAAAATGTCTCTTCTTTCGAGTTCCGTTTTTTATATCGCAATGCGCAAAACGCTATCGGATGGGAAAAAAAATGGCCTAAAAAAGAAAAAAGACCCGTTCCTTCTCTAATCGAGTTAGATCTTTGGATAGGAATAGAAGAGCAAGAGGCTCCCAATTTAACCCTATCTTTTATTCTACCTTCGCAAGAACCCAAAATTACCTACAAACAGAAAAATCAGCTATGAACATCTTAAGTATTGTGTTTGCTATTCTTTTTATGTTGTCTTTCGCCTTCTATGCCTGCTTAGAAAATCAAACAATGATTCATAGACTCAATAAAACATTTATCAGCCAGACAAATATTTTCCGCAAAATGCTCACTGCTTATGAAACAGAAATTTATAAAAAAACACGGGCAAGCGCTAAAATTGCCTCTTCCAAACACAAGAAAAAAGAAGAAAAAAACACGCTAAAAGAAATTCCAACTCCCTCGAAAATCAATCCAGAATGTGCACGGCTTAATCTTTGGCCACTTTTGCAAACAGGAAGAGAAGAAAACCAACTGCTCTATGAAGAGCTCGCGCAGCTTTTAAGACAATTTTATAAAAAATCGCTCTTTTCATTTTTTTCAGATCAAACGGGATTAGAATATCGATTTCTAGATACTTGGCTTGCAAGCATCAAAACCTCTCTCTCTGAAAACCCAACTGATCCTGTGATTTTAGAAAAAATAGCCCTTACAGATAAAACACTGCAAATGCTCTACTATAACATGCTTCGAGGCTCTAAAGAAAAATACCCAACACTCCTCGATTTTGTAAAAGTCGATCAAAAAACGAAAGACAAACTCTGTTTATTCCACGCTACACCAACTATGCTCTCAATTTTCTTTGGAGATGCGGCTCAAGCTGTGTATGAAGAAATCCATGGCGAGAAAATTGTAGTGACCGCAGAAATGATTGAAGAAATTTGCCGGCAGCATAGAGCCGCGTGTTTTGATAAAAAATTCTTTGAGATCATCACGCTAGCTCGATTTAAGCATGACACCTCTTCCACGATGACGCTCCTCGAAGAAGATCCCACAACTCAAATTTCTTTTAGAAAAAAAATGGCCCGATAGTTTTTTGTTTCACTTAATGTCCATTATTAGATACTATAAGATATATATGGATCACTATTATGGACACTAGTAACACCCCTTTCCCGGTTAGAAAAGCTTTAAAAAAACTAGGTCAAGATCTTCAAGAAGCTAGGAAACGCCGCCGAATCCCCATGTGGCTAGCCGCAGAACGCGCTTCCATCAGCCGCTCTACCTTAAGTAAAATTGAACAAGGCGATGAGGGGGTTTCAATCTGCGCTTATGCTAAAATTTTATTTATTTTAGGAATGCTCCAGCGCTTAACTGAACTAGCAGATTCCAAATTCGATGCCTTGGGATTAGGATTAGAAGCTGAAAATTTACCCAAACGCATTCGCATCCCGAGCTCTGAAAAAAGGAAGAGCTAAATGGAACAAGCTATTTTGGTTTATGTTGATTTGGAAGATGTTGCAATCAAGGTAGGGAAATTGTGGAGCCGTCAGCGAAACGGCCGAGAAAGTATGTCTTTTGAATACGATCCTACCTGGTTAGATCACCCAAAACGATTTTCTTTGGATCCGGCTTTAAAACTAGATCCCGGATCTTTTCATGCTTCACCAGACAAACCTCTTTTTGGAGCAATTGACGACTCTGCACCGGACCGCTGGGGACGTTTATTAATGCGCCGCTCGGAAAGGAAAAGTGCCGAACGAGAAAAAAGAACCACCCGCTCTTTAAAGGAAATTGATTTTTTATTGATGGTTGATGATGAAGGAAGGCAAGGCGCTTTACGTTTTAAAAAAGAGGAAGAAGGTCCTTTTTTAACACAATATACAAAAAATCACATCCCCCCTTTAATGACCGTAGGGAAATTACTCACTGCCGCAAATCATGTATTACAAGAGTCAGACAGCGAAGAAGACCTACGGTTTTTGTTAGCTCCAGGATCTTCCTTAGGAGGAGCTAGACCAAAGGCATCTATCAAAGACAAAGATGGACATTTGGCTATTGCTAAATTTCCACGAAAAGATGACGAAATAGATACAATTGCTTGGGAAGCGGTTGCTCTCTCACTTGCAAAAAAAGCAGGCATTTTTGTTCCCGATTGGAGACTTGAGCCTGTAGCCTCTCAACGAATTCTTATTTCTCGAAGATTTGATCGGGAAAAAAATAGGCGAATTCCTTTTCTTTCCGCTATGAGCGTTTTAGAAGCAAAAGACAATGAGATGCATAGTTATCTCGAAATTGCCGATGCAATTCGCCGCATAAGCGCTTCCCCTAAAGAGGATTTAGAATCTTTATGGCGCCGTATAATTTTTAATGTCTTGATCTCAAATGTGGATGATCATTTGCGAAACCATGCTTTTCTATATTCCGGCCTCTCTGGTTGGCGCCTATCTCCTGCCTATGATTTAAATCCTACTCCTACGGATATAAAACCCAGAATTTTATCAACCGCCATCGATTTCACAGACCCTAGCGCATCTCTTAATATTGCGATCTCTGTTGCACACTATTTTGATCTAGAAATTTTGCAGGCAAAACAAATTGCAAAAGAAGTAGGATCCGCTGTTAGTCTATGGAAAAGCCAAGCGTTGCATCTTAAAATTAAAAAAAAAGAAATCGACAGGATGGCGTCTGCTTTTGAACATGAAGATCTCTCTCAATCGCTTTATTTATAACGTCCGCAATCCTATACCATAAATAGCTTATCGTCTAATATTACAGTCTTTATACTGACCGTAAAGGCAATGTAATCGTAAAAGAGCTCCCTTCGCCCATGCGAGAGGAGACCTTCACGCTGCCTTTGTGTTTATCGACAATCGTTTTGACAATCGATAACCCTAATCCTGTTCCGCCCGATTTTCGAGAGCGGGCCTTGTCTACCGTATAAAAACGATCAAAAATATGAGGTAAATCTTTTTCAGGGATGCCAATGCCGCGATCTTGAAATACAATCCGCACAGTATCATGCGTTTCTTGGTCTATAATAATCGACAAATGAGCAGGAGCCTGAGAATATTTTACAGCGTTTTCCAAAAGATTCATAATGGCCAAATCCAAAAGATCCGCATCTACAAATACAATCGGGCGAGAACAATTGTTCGTAATTTCAAGCTGCACATCAGGATAAACGGACAGCAAAATCTGTTTGCAATTTTCAATGAGCAAAGAGACATCGCAAGCATGAAAACGCTTTTCTGACAAATTTTCAATATCTGCAAGCGTTAAAAGGCTTTTGACCAAAGTGTCTAAACGGCCGCATGTCCGAACTATTTTTTCTGTGATCTCATGAAGCATTTTTTGCGACAAGTTAGGGATGTCTTGCAAAGTTTCCGCAAATCCCCGAATAATCGTAATAGGCGTCCTTAACTCGTGAGATGCATTTGCTATAAAATCTTTTCCCATCTCTACGACTTTATAATCGGATGTTTTATCCTGAAGTACCAAAATAGCGCCGCTTTGATGGGCAAGAGGAGCAGAAATCAAATCCAGATATAGCACTCCCCCTGCTCCAAATGTCCAGGTTTGAACAATAGTTTCAGAAGTTTGCAGAGCATGCAGCACTCCCTCATGACATTTTTCGGCCAGACCTTTTGAAGCTTGAGAGTGCGCTGGAATTAAGGGGAGCATCTGTCCAATCATAGCATCATGAGACATATGCAGCATACGGCAACTTACCTGATTGGCAAAAGTGACTTTTGCGCTAGTATCCAATGCAATCACCCCTTCACTTAGCGATTCCAAAATATCTTCGGTTTCTTCCGTTTGACGCATCAGATTTTCAATCTGCTTTTGAATTCTTTCGCTTAAAGAATTCAATGTAAAAGCAAGTTTGCCAAATTCATCGCTCTGCACAGCTGCATCCAATACGATTTTTGGCAAAAATTCATCCTGCCCCTCTTGATAAGGAACAATCTCATCGATAATTTGCTGTATCGGACGGCTTAAACGATGAATGATAAACCAAGTCATCACGCTATAGAGCAATAAAATAAATGCTCCAAGAAGTAAAAACCCTACTTCAAAATCCACTGTCAACGTGCGCACTTCCTCATAGGGAAATCCAACTCGCAAAATATACTGCTGATCTCCTGCTTCAAACCGAATGGCAATGTAAGAAAAAACTTCTTGGTAAAACTCAGAATATCCCGTGTTATAGCCACGCCCCGATTGAATTGCCTGTTCTATTTCAGGATGTTTCGCTTCATAATCGGAACTAAAAGATCGTTCTATACTATCACTACCATGCGCCGTATAAAAGAGACGAGTCGCAGGATCAATCAAAGCCACTTGATGAAAAACCAGTCTCTTTTGCTCTTCTAATAACTGAATCATCTCAGAAAAATTTTTTCTCTCTTGCAGCTGCGCAATCAATCCCGTGGCCCTCGTCTCTAAAGAGGTGCGCATGATGTTTGCAACAGTTCTCCCAACAAAAGGAAAAAGGAGAGCGATAAATAAAAGAAAAAGGATTAGGTCGCTAAAAAGGATTTTTTTTCTAAAACTAAGCATTACTCAACCCCTGCAAAAAAATTTTCCGCCCCACGCTCCGTGACCAAGATCGTATCTTCATAGCGAATACCCCCTAATCCTGGCTGGTATAATCCTGGCTCGATCGTAAAGACCATTCCTGCCTTTAAAGGCACATCAGCATCTTCTCCATCCCATTTTAAACGAGGATATTCATGCGTGTCCAACCCAATTCCATGTCCTAGGCCATGAGTAAATAAAGACTCAACCCCTTCCGCTCGAAATTCTTCTCTAACGAGCTTGTCCAGCCAGCCTAATTTCACTCCCACTTGCACCGCCTCTACAGCCTTCCTCTGCGCTTTTTTTACTATTTCAAAAAGGCGAATAATTTTCGGATCGGCCTTGCCAAAAAAAACAATGCGAGTCATGTCCCCTCGATACTGGTCGACAATAGCTCCTACATCGATCAAGACAACTTGTCCTTTTTTCAATAAAGTTTTTCCTGCCCGATGATGAGGATAAGCGCTATTTTCCCCAAAAGCAATGATCGGGGAAAAAGAAAGGCCGGACGCTCCCTTTTTTCGACAAAAAAATTCAAACTCAAAAGCCAACTCTTCTTCTGAAATCCCCTCTTTTAGAAGTCCGCAAATAAACCGGTAGCCTTGGGCCGTAAGATCGGCAGCCCTTTTTAAAGAAACGATCTCTTCGGCTGTTTTGCAAACCCTAATTGTTTTGAGAGGATTTTGACAGGCAATCCATTCTACAAAGGGGTACTGTTTGCAAAGGGCTTGATGCCTGTCGTATGTTACAAACGAGCTATCAAACCCAATGCGACCTAAAAAATTTTCAGGAAAAATCCCTTCTTCAATCGGCTCTACAGCAAAGTGAGAACTTTTACGAGCGGCGTCCAAGTAACGCCCATCCACAAATAATGTCGCTTTCTCTGGCTCCATCAAAAGAACTCCTTTTGAAAGCTCAAGTCCAGTCAAATACAACAAATCAGTGGGATTTTCAATAACGCAAGCTAGCAAAGAGAAATCTTTTAAAATTTTTTGAAAAGAACTATTCACGAATCCTCATCCCCTGTAATCCATTGACCAAGTTGCTCTTCTCGAATTTCGCGCGCGATCATCCGTCCCAAGGGATCATAATTTTTATCTTTACATTTAGCTAGTCGCTGTTCAATCAGCGCCGCTTCTTCCAAACTATATTTTTTTTTCCGGCTGCGGCAAAACCGAGAGATCGCAGCCGCAGCTTTTCTCTCTATTTTAAATCGAGCAACAAAATCGCTAACTTCTGATTCATCCAACCCTCTCGGCGCAGCATCCACAGCAAGCATACGTCCTCCTAAAAAACGGGCTTCTACGCCCACTTTTTTCAAGCTTTGAGACAACTCTTCTCCTGTTTTGGCCTCTTCCAAAGATAGCTCGATTTCTATAGGCCAGCTCAACGTCTCTTTTTCAGAATCTTTCTCTTCTGCTTCTTCAAAAAAAATACGAGCCTCTGCTCCTTTAAGATCCAGAAGAGAAAAATAGTCTCCTTCAAATAAGGCAAAAGATCCAATCAGCGCAATAGCCTTGCGAGAAACAGAGGGCAAAATAAAAGAGGGCTGGCTCTCTTTTTGACGGATGTCCCCTTCTTGTTTACACTGCAGATTCAGCGGCCGCTCCATCTGTACATCCCAAGGAAGGGGCATTGGGTCAGAAAACTGAAGAGGAGAAGCAAAATTCTGAGGAGTCATGGATTCAAACATTTTAGAAATGGACCGTTCAACTAATCGATAAACTTTTGATTCGTTTTGAAAACGTGCATCTCGTTTTTGAGGATGCACGTTGATATCAAATTCGTCCGGGGGAAGCGTAAGAAACAAAAGGAACGAAGGATATTTGGCTTCATTCAGCCGCGTCGCATAGCCATCTTTTACAGCACGCGAAATTAAAGGAGAAAAAATAGGCCGCTGATTTAAAAACATATACTGACCGCTGCGATTGCCTTTGGCTTCTTCCGGCGCACCAATCAGTCCATGAACGGCATAGGAGTCTAAAACCTGGACAACCTCAAAGGAAAGCGGTCCCAAAATTTCTTTTGCACGAACGCGCCAGTCCAAACAGCTTTCCGATTGAAAAACACATCTCCCTTGAGATTGCAAAGAAAAGGCAATATTTGGATGCGCTAAAGCAATTGTTTGCAGCACTCGCAACACTTGCGCACCGCTACTTGCAGCAGATTTTTGAAATTTTTGCCGGGCCGGAACATTTTGAAAAAGGGATCGAATATCAATTGTCGTTCCCCGATTGCGAGCGCAAGGCCCAATCGAAACAATCCGACCCGTATCTACCTTTACACAAGTAGACTCTTGTCCATTAAAGGTTTGAATCTCCAACTGGGAAACGGATGCAATCGCAGCTAACGCCTCTCCTCGAAAACCCATCGTTGTCAAAGTTAACAAGTCATCTGTTTGACGTAGTTTAGATGTGGCGTGCCTTTGTAAACAATGGACAGCATCTTCTCTATTCATCCCGATCCCATCATCTTCCACACAAATCAGTTGATGACCGCCGCTTTTGATTTCTACTGCGATACGCAAAGCTTCCGCGTCAATCGAGTTTTCTACCAACTCTTTGACGGCAGAGGCCGGATTTTCTAACACTTCGCCCGCTGCAATTTGGTTAATTACCTCTGGTAGGAGGAGCTCAATTTTCTTTATCATTCTCAATACTATAGCAGAAATCTCCTCTTGGAGTATACTCTCTCCTCATGAGATGGTGGTTTTTTTTCTTGCTCCCTATTTGTGTCCACGGTTTTTATGTCGGCAATCCAGGATCGCCAGGCATGATGAACTGCGGTTTTTTTACAAGCCAAAATCCGTGGATCAAAGTCACCTCCGGCTATCTAGCCGACTATACTTCCAATAAATACTATGTTGCGAGCCAAAAAGATCCAAATTTTAATCCCAATGATACGTTCAAAGCCTTTGGTCTGCATTCTCAGTTAGCCTCCTTTTCTCTAATTTTATTGGAACGGCTGGAACTGACAGGCACTTTAGGCGGCACCAAAGAAAGGGTGAAATGGCATGATCAACCAACGAATGACAATCCTCTCGCCGTATATTTTGATTTTAAAAGCAGCCATAGCTTTTCTTGGAGCGCAGGAGCTAAAGTCATCCTTTTGCAATGGGGGAAAACTTTTTTTACAACAGATTTCACCTATTTTGAAGTACCGGAAACATCCAAATCCTACTTCCAATTTTTCAGAAAATTTGCTAAAGCCACCCCTGTAGAAAAACAAAGCTTTCTCATGCAAGAATGGCAGGTAAGCGCAGGTCTTGCTTCCAGTTTTTGGTTTTTGACTCCCTATGGCGGAATAGATTATCTCCATTCCCAGATGCATATTCAACATGGGCCTGCTACCCCTTCGATCACTTATCATAATGAACGGACCATCGGCTATTTTTTTGGCTTCAGCCTCTCTCTCGGTCCCAAATTTTTTGCAACTTTTGAAAGACGTTTAAAAAATGAAGCAGCCTACACCTTTTCAACCATAGCAGTGTTTTAATGGAAGAACATCCTCAAGCCAGATTCATCATCCAAACTCTCGCCCATCACGGATTTGTAGCCTACTACGCAGGAGGCTGGGTGCGCGATTATCTTCTACAAAAAGTCTCCGACGACATTGACATTGCAACCAACGCTCTTCCGGAAACAATTCAAACCCTGTTTCCCCACACAGTCCCCATTGGAATTGCCTTTGGCATCGTACTCGTCTGCCTCGAAGGCCATCAGTACGAAGTCGCTACATTCCGCCAAGATTTTGACTACACGGATGGAAGGCGCCCTTCACAAGTTCAGTTTTCAACTGCCGAAGAAGATGCAAAACGGCGCGATTTTACCGTCAATGGAATGTTTTACGATCCTCTTCGCCATCAAATTTTAGATTTTGTGAATGGCCAAAAAGACCTGCAAGCAAAAATCATCCGAGCCATCGGCAACCCCCACGAACGAATCAAAGAAGATCGCCTCCGGATGATTCGCGCCGCGCGCTTGGCCTGCCGCTTCGACTTTACAATTGATCCCGCTACAGAACAAGCGATCCGCACTCACGCAAATGAACTTTTTCCAGCCGTCGCCATCGAACGAGTCTGGCAAGAACTGAGCAAAGGCCTTGCCTTTAAAAAACTCCAACCAATGCTCCTCATGCTCCACGATTTTGGATTACTGGCGTCCATTTTTCCCCAACTAAAACCGCTCTCTCAAAAAGAACTCGAAAACCGCTTATCCCCTCTCTCTTTTTTTCCACCCGATGCTCCCCTCATCGCACATCTCCTCGAGCTCTTCCCTCATTTTACCCGCTCAGAAGCACTCGATCTATGCACTTACCTGAAAGTTTCTAATGCCGACGTCCAGTTCGTCATGTTTTTATTCCATCTGAAATCCCTCTTGCAAACAAAAACCGCCGAAGACATCGAGTGGGCCTATTTCTACGCGCATCCCCTCAGCTCTCTTTGCTTAAAAATAATCGCAGCTCATCTCGATAAATCTCAAAACCAGACATTCATGTCCCATCACGAAGCACGAAGACACCAGTTCGCCTTTGCCATCGACCGAATTCAAAAACGAACCCCCCTTTTGACAGCGCACGACCTCATTGCAGCCGGCATTCTCCCAGGCCCGAAAATGGGCCGTCTACTAAAAGCTGCCGAAAAAATCGCAATCAATCAAAAAATCGAAGACAAAGAAAAAATATTGGCTATTTTGAAAATGCGGCCTGATTGGGCTTAATGGTTCCGCCGGCCAAGGACTACCGTCTTCTGAACCCCTAAATTTTTAAACAGCGAATCATAAGTTGCTTATTTAAAAAATATTTACAACTAATTTCTGAGGTTGGTGTGTTCCGGATACATAATTTTTATAGCGAAAAAAACATTTTCGGCTAATTTACAACTAAACTACAGATTTGCCAACCACATGTTTACTAGAGACTTAGAGTCAAAAATCGAAGAGCTTGCCGGGAAGTACCCGGTTATTACTTTATTAGGACCTAGACAATCCGGTAAAACGACCCTCGTAAAAAAGATTTTCCCCAAAAAACCTTACGTCAACCTTGAGAATCTTGACATTCGCAATACAGCAGAAGAAGACCCGAGAGGATTTCTTAATCAATATCCAGAGGGGGCCATTTTAGATGAAATCCAGCGAGTTCCTAGACTTCTTTCTTACATTCAGACTATTGTGGATGATGCTGATCGCAAAGGAATGTTCATTTTAACGAGCAGCCATCAGATGGAGCTACATCAAGCGGTTTCTCAATCCCTTGCAGGACGAACCGCTTTACTGACGCTTTTGCCTATGAGCATCAATGAGCTTGAAGAAGCTCATCAAAACACGAGCCTTGATGCATTGTTGCTCAAGGGAGGTTATCCTCGTATATACAAAGACGGTTTACATCCGACGGAAGCCTATCGCAATTATTTTCAGACTTATGTTGAACGAGATCTGCGACAAATCATCAATATCAAAAATCTTATCCAATTTGAACGATTCATACGGATTTGCGCTGGAAGAATAGGGCAAATCTTCAATCAAGAATTAATAGGCGGCGAAGTAGGTATTTCATCTGCAACGGTAAAAGAGTGGATTTCCGTTCTAGAAGCTTCATTTGTTATATTTCGCCTTCAACCTTATTTTGAAAATTTTGGGAAAAGGATCATCAAATCGCCAAAAATCTATTTCACAGATGTTGGATTAGCGGCTTACTTATTGGGTATCGAAGATGTAACACAAATGTCCTACAATCCTTCTCGAGGTCACTTATTTGAAAATCTGATCATTCTGGAATTAATGAAATATCGTTTCAATAAGGGATTAGATTCAAACTTGTATTATTTTCGAGATTCTCACCAGCATGAGGTGGATCTAATTTTCAAAACTGGATCGCTTCTAGTTCCGATAGAAATTAAATCTGGGCAGACATACAATGCCGAATTTTTGACCAAATTACACGCATTCCAACATCTTGCAAAAGATCGCGCGCCGCAGGCTTATCTCATTTATGCAGGCGAATTACAGCAAAAAATTCAGTCTGTCCATCTGCTCAATTATAAGAGGGCGACTCGCATTATAACAGACTCAAGCGCCAGCTCATAAAAGAGAAAGTTTTGATGATTTAAAAAAATATCGCTACGCAAGATCATTTTTTGAATGAAAAACAGCCGCTATTGAAACTGAAAGCCTTCAGCATGAGCTAGGCTTTTTTCCAACTTCTCTTTAAAAACAGCATAGTTCGGGTAATTTTTTGGCAGATTCATAGTAAAGGTACAGACACTAAACGTTGGGAGGAAGCTCTTATTATCAAATAAATGGATGTAAAGCTGTCGGTTGGAAGACAGCGTTGAAGAGCCCGTCATAGCACAGAGAAACCGCTCCAGCTGCGCATCTGTTGCTGCATCAACCCAATCTTTCAGAAATTTTTGCGTGACTTCATGCTCGGCATCCCACCGCAGGGCTGCCAAAATTTCTTGTTTGTGAAAAGATCCCTGAATTTGTTTTTCTAAGGTTGCAGGAGAATCTGTTTTGATGATGTCCCATGGGTCTTTTTTGCTATAATACCTCATGGATTTTGCAATCACAAGAGTCGCAGCAATTGTGTTGTTGATTTGATAGTCTTTCAGAAAATCAGCTTTAATATCAGGAACATCTTGACCTTCATATAGCTCTTGTAAGGCCTGCGGGATTTTTCCGTTCTCTACAAACTGGTTGATCGCTTCATTGATTTCGCTATCAGTGATATCTGGGAAACCGAATGTATGGGGATATTGGGTTCGTAAATAGATAATTAACAGTTTGTGATAAATCGGTTTGAGAATCCTATCAAGATGCAAAAATTCATCCAGATCTAAAGGAAGTGAATCTATTTCGCTTTCAGTTAGAACGTGGATCATTTGAAACAAGACCTCGTGAAAATGAGTCCCAATCCGTATGGATTGATAATCTTGTAAAGCAAAAGCAAAAATAGCCCCGATGGCCTGATAGGATCTCAGTTCTTCTAACTGCTCCGCTCGACTGATCGATGCTGCATTTTTAAGCTGTGGAATCAGTCGATCATTTTCGCTCTTCATGAGCAGGCTGTACCGGGAAGACTCATTACACAAAGCTTCGAATAATTTTGTTATAAAATCCCGGGTCAGCCCCCCTCCATCATTCCCAAGAGAATCCACATACTTAATTTTTGGAAAATAATTAAGAAAATCAATGAGAAATAGAAGTTCCAAAAGGTTTGTTTTGGGATATTGAGCCATTTCATCAGGAGCCATAGAATAAAAATAGCGATTATCTGGCAGAGCCTCTCGATCCAACCTTCTTCTTGAAGGCAACGATCGCTCAAGCTTAGCGATCTCAGTCCAAAGAGAAGCGAGTTGCAATCCAACTATAACAGATTCTTGAAAACAGCTAGCTATCCAATTATTAGGAGCTTCCATCTGTTCATGAATATTTGCCATTGCTTGGTGGAGATCAGTCATCTCTTCGTAAAAACCACCCATCTGTTGAAAAAAATTAACTGATTTTGCTCTTAAGGCTGCCTGGATTTTTGCTCTCGAGGCCCTCATCAGATTATAAAAAGCCTGGAGCTCCAAGGGAAGGGATGAATTCTGGTAATAAAAATCCAGAATCTCACGATCAAGATCCTCTATCGCCTTATGAAGGGGGAGCGACTCTGTAACCAAAGAATTCCTTAAATCCTCAATGTTACTTACTGATTTTTGCGCCAAATTTTTTAAAAATATGCTAGCTAGGCTAGCTGCAACGGCTCCGCAAACAGCCGGTATTACCTGCGCTCCTCCAGCTCCAGCCGCAGTTGCCGCGATAGGTCCCCAAGAAAGAGTATTTGAAACAGAGAAGAATGTTGAAGAGACTGTAATTCTAGATTGCGCTAAATCTTTAAAAAAACTGCTGGCTAGATCAGCTACAGCACCTCCGCAAACAGCCGGTATTACTGGCGCTCCTCCGACCATAGCCGCAGTTGCCATGATAGGTCCCCAATAAAAAGTATTTGAAACAGCGAACAATGCTGAAGAGACTGTAATTCTAGATTGCGCTAAATCTTTAAAAAAACTGGTAGTCAGACTAGCTACAACACCTCCGCAAACAGTCGGTATTACTGGCGCTCCTCTGGCTATAGCCGCAGTTGCCATGATAGGTCCCCAAGAAAAAGCATTTGAAACAGCGAAGAATGTTGAAGAGACTGTAATTCTAGATTGCGCTAAATCTTTAAAAAAACTGCTAGCTAGATTAGCTACAACACCTCCGCAAACAGCCGGTATTACTTCTTGCGCTCTTACAGTTATAGCCGCAGTAGCCAAGACAGGCCCCCAAGAAAAAACATATGAAATAAACGAAAGTGTTGAAGATGCTGTAAATCCGGTTGAATTAGCGCGGGTGCTTATACCGGAAGCCATATTTTAATCCCTTTTTACAGATATTTAGCAATATTATAAAAAAACAGAAAATATAAATATATAACAAATAAAAACACACTAATTTAATAATAAATAATTTATTTTTAGAAAACGCAATTAATTTTTTAATTACGCTTATTTTTTGCGAGGATCGATTTTTGGCAGATTTCAATCCCATCGCCGCTCCGATTCTTGAGTCTCGTTCGGCATAAAGACGGCCTATTATAAAAAATCTTTTAGTTCAGCGAGCAGCAAAGCGTACGCCCGATGTGAGGAACGTGAGGCTATCGGCTCCGCCGGCCAAAAACTATCGTCCCTGGGCTCCTGAATTTTTGATTTAAGATTCAGCTTATGTGTATAAAGAGCCCTAGGCTGTTTGAAGAGATATACTATAAAATATTCCAAGGAAGAGCTACAGTCTGTTCATCTAACTTGTATGGCTCAGAGCCAGCATAGAAGATAAGGCCAGGCATTATTTCCTGGTGAGGATACGTTGCGCGAAACGCCTTCAAACCAGATAAGTCAGAGCCGCTCAAATGAGTCTTACATTTGATTTCAATCGGATATAATTTTCCGTTTCTTTCAAGGATGAGATCTATTTCAGCTCCTGCAGAAGTCCTCCAATGATACATTTTAGGAGGCACATCCAAAACAGAAGATTGCTGAACAATATAATTAACAACCCAAGTTTCAAAAATGGATCCCAATTTAGGACTTCTTGCCAAACTCTCGTAAGAATCAATGGATTGCAAATAACAAGCAAACCCCGTGTCTTTAAAATAACCTTTTTTTTTCCCGCTAAGTCTTTTAATGGCATTTCCGTGATAAGGGAAAAGTTCAAACCATTGATACGTATACGCAAGAAGATCGAGCCATCTACGAGCAGTTTGAGGAGAAATCCCGATTTCTCTTCCTAATTGAGAAGAATTAATTTCTTGCGCAGTGAGAGATGCGCTAATTCCTAAAAATCGATTAAATTCCGTCAAATGTTGAATGTTTTCCATACTGCGGACATCGCGATCAACATAAGTTTGTAAATAAGAAGACATATAGCGGGGAATTTGAGAAGTGGGTAATTCGATAGTAGCAGGAAATGTTCCGCGAAAGAGAAATTCCAATAGAGGAAAAAAATTGGAAGGTAAAGTGTTTCTTTTTTGATAAAAAGAATCTGGGTTTGAAAGATAAGCTGAAAGCCATCCATCTTCTTGGCCTTTTCCCAAAAGTTCCTGAGGACTCAAATGCTCCAAATGAAAAATGGCCACTCTTCCTGCCATACTCTCTGCCACATTGCGTAAGATGCTAAAATTTTGAGATCCAGTCAAAAAATATTGGCCCTTCGACTCACTTTGATCCATTTTTCTCTTTAAAGCACTCAAAAGCTCCGGAACATATTGTACCTCATCTAAAATAAGAGGAGGGGGGAAGGAGTTGAGAAACAGATCCGGATCTTGTCTAGCCCTATAAATATCTTGCAAAGGATCAAATACAAATGCCTTCATATTAGGAAAAAGGTGAGATAAAAGGGTGCTCTTGCCAGTTTGGCGAGCCCCTAATAAAAGAATAGCCTTAAAATATTTTGCCGATTCAAGAATCTGCTTTTCGAGGTGTCGCGTTAAATATTTCATATACCTTGTATATTAATGACAGCATAGACAAATTACAAGGTATTTTTCAAGATATTGATTATAAAATTGTTGAAAATCATGAAACACCTGCTATATATCCTCGAGCAAATTTTTAAATCGCCATCTACCAATTGAATATAAGTTCGTTACGCTTTGGATGGATTTATATCCATAAATATGGATATAATAACCCATATATCTCAACCATAAGAGTGGACATGGATCGAGAAATCCAAAAAGAACTGAAAAAATGGAAAGAAGCACCGAGTCGCTATCCCTTGCTCCTCAGAGGAGCTAGGCAAGTTGGGAAAACTTATTCTATTCAAAAGTTAGGCGAAAGCTTTGAGTCTTTCGAAATGATTAATTTTGAAGCGCAACCTGAGGCAAGCGCTTGTTTTGAAACGCTCCATCCTTTAGAAATTATCCAAAAACTGGAACTTTTAACTAAAAGGCCTATTAGACCCAGCAAAACTCTCCTTTTTCTCGATGAAATCCAATCTTGCCCCAAAGCTATTGTCGCTTTACGATATTTTAAAGAAAAAATGCCTGATCTACATATCATTGGGGGTGGATCTCTTTTAGAATTCGCCTTGATCTCGGGAAAATTCTCTTTTCCTGTAGGACGGGTTCAGTTTATATATTTGCACCCTCTTTCTTTCAAAGAATTTTATATAGCCCTAAATGGAAAAGAAACGCTTCCTCCCCTCGAACACATTTCATTAGAACAACCTCCTTCGGAAGCTCTGCATCATGCCTATACACAACGAATCAAAGAATACTTTTTAATCGGAGGCATGCCCGCGGTAGTTCAAAATTTTAAAGAACATCTTTCTTTTCTCGAGCCAAGTCGGATACAAGATCTTCTATTAGCCACCTATCGAGCAGATTTTGGTAAATATGCCACAGAAGCAGAACAAAAATATTTACGAATTCTTTTTGAAGCAGTCCCCTATCAAGTCGGAAAACAATTTCAATATTCAGCCGTCAATCCTGATATCAAATCGCGCGAACTAAAAATCGCCCTTGAACAACTCCAACATGCTGGATTAGTTCATGTAATTCATTGTACATCCGCTTCCGGGATTCCCTTAGCCGCCCAAATTAAACAAAAAAAATTCAAAACTTTATTTGTAGATATCGGTCTTGTACAAAGATCTTTAGAAGTAGCGCCGATTCAAGTTCGAAGTGCAACAAGTAAAATCCCTCTAAGGTCCGTTTAATATTAACAGTTGTTTGTTTTATTTTTAAGATATAGTTGGCTTAACGCACCCATCACAAGATTGTTACTTTCTGT
>Ga0210386_10002160_pt1 | contig 17126 bp, 15 predicted proteins | sample IncBWH32OmetaG_FD_160091 | JGI IMG/M metagenome (GOLD analysis project Ga0210386, IMG submission 160091) | Forest soil microbial communities from Barre Woods Harvard Forest LTER site, Petersham, Massachusetts, United States - Inc-BW-H-32-O ... | reverse complement strand
TTGGGCCAATCGAGATCATGCGCATAATAGGAGCGTCTCTCACGTGATGCCGAGCCGGTCGAGCAGACCTTCGTCGCCGCGCCAGTCGCGCCGAACGCGAACCGACAAGTCAAGGTGCACGCGACAGTCGAGCTCGCGCTCGATCTCGCGCCGCGCGGCCGTTCCGATCGCCTTGATCATCCGCCCTCCGGCGCCGATCAGGATCCCCTTCTGCGATGAGCTCTCTACCCACAGCAGCGCGCGCACGCGCGCCAGCTCGGGACGCGGCCGTTCGATCTCCTCGACGACGGCCTCGACGGCGTGCGGCACCTCCTGGAAGGTGCGCTTGATCGCCGCCTCGCGAACGAGCTCGGCGAGCACGACCGCGAGCGGCTGATCCGAGGTTGCGCGCGCGGCGAACATGAACGGACCCTCCGGCATCAGCTCGCCGAGGTGCTCGACGAGCGCCTCGACGCCGACGCCGGTACGCGCGGAGATCGGAAACAGCTCGCCGCCGAACTCGAGCTCGGCGGCCTGAGCAAGCATCGCCGCCGTCGCCCCGCGCGAGAGCCGGTCGATCTTGTTGACGGCGATCGTCACTTGCGCTTCGGCGTCGGCGAGCGCGCCCGCGATGAAGCGGTCGCCGGGACCGACGCCCTGCTCGCCGTTGAGCAGCAGCAGCGCGACGTCGGCGTCTTCTAGCTCCTGGCGCACGCGCGCGGCCATGCGCGAGGTGAGCGCGTCGCGCGGACGTTGCACGCCGGGCAAGTCGACAAGCACGATCTGGCGATCGCCGCGCGAGCGGATCCCGCGGATCGCGCGACGGGTCGTCTGCGGCCGGTCGCTGACGATCGCGACCTTGTCCTCGACGATCGCGTTGACGAGCGTCGACTTGCCGACGTTCGGTCGCCCCGCGAGCGCGACGAACCCGCTGCGCGTCAACCCGGCTCCGCCGCGAGCAGGTCGCGCTGGAGCGCGAGCATCTCGCCGTCGTCGACCTCATGGTCCATGCCGAGCAGGTGCAGCATTCCGTGGATCACCGCCTCGCGCACGTCGACCGTGTGCTCGGGGCAGATTATGATGTCGCCGAGCTCGCGAGCGTCGTCGAGCGGCTCGGTGCCGTCGACCGGAAACGAGAGCACGTCGGTCGGGCGCGGACGTCCGCGATAGCGCGCGTTCAGCTCGCCGATCCGCGCCGCGCCGACGAACTCGATCGCGAGGTGGCCGTCGGCGACGCCGGCCGCTGCGGCCGCGATCGTGCAGAGGCGGCGCAGCTCCGCCTCCTCCAGCGCCGACTCGCCGACGATCTCGAGCTCGAGCATCGCCGCTCAGGCGCGACGATCGGCCGAGCGCAGCTCAGGCGCTTCGCGCTGCGCGTGGACGTCGTAGGCCTCGACGATCCGCTGCACGAGCTTGTGGCGCACGACGTCCTCGCCGCCGAAGCGGACGAACTCGATGCCCTCGATCTGCTCGAGCACGTCGCCGACGACGACGAGGCCCGAGCGCTGCTCGCGCGGCAGGTCGACCTGCGTGATGTCACCGGTCACGACCATGCGCGAGCCGAAGCCGAGCCGCGTGAGGAACATCTTCATCTGCTCGGGCGTCGTGTTCTGCGCCTCGTCGAGAATCACGAACGAGTCGTTCAAGGTGCGCCCTCGCATGAACGCCAGCGGCGCGATCTCGATCACGCCGCGCTCGATGAACTGCGCGACCTTCTCCGGATCGAGCATGTCGTGCAACGCGTCGAACAGCGGCCGCAGGTAGGGATCGACCTTCGCCATCAGGTCACCCGGGAGGAAGCCCAGCCGCTCGCCCGCCTCGACGGCCGGGCGCGTGAGGATGATCCGGTTGACCTCGTGGCGCGTGAGCGCGGCCGCGGCCATCGCGACCGCGAGGAACGTCTTGCCGGTGCCCGCCGGCCCTACGCCGAACGTCACTGTGTTGTTTCGCACCGAATCGACGTAGCGCTTCTGATTGACCGTCTTCGGCGCGACACGCAGGCTGCGGTGACGCCAGACGACGTCCTCGAGCACGCGCGCGGGCGACTCGTGCGCATCGAGCGCGCCGGTCACCGCGGCGATCGTGCCCGGGCCGATCTGATGGCCGCGTGCGATCAGCTCCGACAGCTCACGCACGACGCGCTCGCCGGCGTTCGTCTCGCTCTCCTCGCCGTCGAACGTCAGCACGTTGCCGCGCAGGAACACCTTGCAGTCGAGATGCGCCTGCAGCGCGCGCAGCACCGCGTCCTGGCTGCCGGCGAGCTCGACGGCGACGTCGTTGGGGAGCTCGATCTGCGTCCTCATCCGTGCAGCGACGCCCGCACCAGCCCGGAGACGCGCTTGCCGTCGGCGCGCCCGTCGACGGCCGCCATCGCCTGCCTCATCGCCTGGCCCATATCCTTGACCGACTGCGCGCCGCTCTCGCGCACGGCGCGCTCGACGATCGAGTGCAGCTCGGCGTCGGACAGCTCGGCGGGCAGGTAGCCGCTGATCAGCTCGCCCTCGGCCTCCTCCCCGCTCGCGAGATCGTCTCGTCCGGCCTCGCGGTAAGCCTTCGCGGCCTCCAAGCGGCGCTTGCGCTCGCGCCGCAGCACGGCGAGCTCATCGTCGGAGCCTTCCTTCAGCGACTTCTGCAACTCGGAGAGCACGAGCCGCAGCGCGCCGACGCGCTGCTTCTCGCCCGCGCGCATCGCCCCCTGCAGATCGAGCTTGATCTGGTCGAGTATCGCCACCTCGATCAGGATACGCCGCGACAGCGACATCTGGGACGGCTGACCGGCGGCGCGCGCGGCAGTCCGGCCTACCGGCGCCGACGTACGCCGGGCCGTAGGCGGCGTCGCCGGTTCCGTGCCGGACTGGCGGAGTGAATATCGTGGCGCGCGTGAACGACTCGCTCTACGCCGACGCGCTCGCGCCGTTTCTCGCCGAAACCGAGCGACTGCGCCCGGTCGGGGTGGAAGTGATCGACGCGCACACCCACCTTGGGCTCGACGAGGATGGGCGCTCGCTGACGCTCGCGCAACTGCTCGCGCAACTCGATGCGGCGAATGCGCGGCGTGCGTGCGTGTTCCCGTTGCACGACCCCGAGCGCCACCCCTCCTACCGCGTCCCGAACGACCGCGTGCTCGGCTGGGCCGGCGAAAGCGACGGGCGGCTCGTGCCGTTTTGCCGCCTGGACCCGGCCGAAGAGCCGCTGGAGGAGGCCGAGCGCTGCCTCGCCGCCGGCGCGCGCGGGATCAAGTTGCATCCGCGCGCGCAGGAGTTCGTGTTCGGCGGCGCCGAGATGGCCGACGTGTTCGCGCTCGCCGAGGAGACGCGCGTGCCGATCCTGATCCACGCCGGACGCGGCCTGCCGCCGCTGGCCGACGGGCTCGCCGATCTCGCGCTCGAGCACCCCGAGCTCGTGCTGATCCTCGCGCACGGCGCGATCTGCGACCAGGGCGTCCTGACGACGCGCTTGGCCGAGCATCCGGGCGTGCTGTACGACATCTCCTGCTTCTTTCCGCTCGACGTGATCGAGCTGTTCGCGCGCGTGCCCGCCGAGCGGATCGTGTTCGCATCCGATCCGCCGTACGGGATGCCCGCGACGACGCTGTACCTCGCGCTGCGCGTCGCGCGCCAGGCCGGCCTCGACGAGCGGACGACGAGGATGCTGCTCGGCGGCACGATGGCCTCGCTGCTCGACGGGCACGGGCTCCCGCCGACGCAGGCGCCGCGGCGCGGCGCATCGATCACGCTCTCCGGGCGCCTCGCGCGCGCGTACGGCTACGCGAGCCTGGTCGGGCCGGCGCTGTTCACCGGCGCGCGCGATCAAGCGCACGCGATGCTCGACATGGCGCGCGCCGCGTGCCGCGACCCCGAGCCGGGCGCGGATCGCGAGGCACTCGAGACGATCGGCGCCGCGCTCGCGGCCGCCGATGCGCTGATCGTCGAGCAGGACGGCGTGCGCGCGGCGATCGACCTCGTGTACCGCGCGATCGTGCGCGCGGCGACCGAGATCCCGGACTAGCAGCCGGGCGCGGCAAGCCAGACCGCGGCCCATTCGCCGTCACGCCGGCGGCGGCGCTCGAGCATGCCGAGCCGCTCGCCGAACGCGACGACGATCTCGTCGACCTGCTCGAGCAGCAGACCGCTCGCGATCAGCTGCGCGGGCGGCGCGGCGATCGTGTGCGCGAGGTCGAGCAACAACGGGCGCAGGAGGTTGGCGAGCACGACGATCGAACCCGGTGGAGCGTCGGGCCGCCCGAGCCACGGGAGCGGCTCGGCACGCAGGTCGAACCGCCGCGCGTCGACCGCGACGCGGTTTACGGCGGCGTTCGCGCGCGTCGCGTCGACGCTCTCGCGCTCGTGGTCGAGCGCGAGCACGGGCGCGAAGCCGAGGTCGGCGGCGGCGATCGCGAGCACGCCCGAGCCGGCGCCGACGTCGAGCAGCGGGCCGCGCGAGGCTTGCTGCTCGACGGCGAGCGCGAGCAGCAGCTCGAGGCACATCCGCGTGCTCGCGTGCGCGCCGGTGCCGAACGCCCGGCCGGGATCGATCACGATCTCCCGCACGACGCCGGCGCACTCGCTGCGTACGTCCTCCCACGGGGGACGAACGTGGAGCGCCGGGACCGCCGTCGCGCCGACTGGCGCATCGGGCGCCTCGACGAGGACCGGCCGGTGAAAGCGCTTCCAGCGCTCGTGCCAGTCGTCGGCGGTCTCGCTCGTCGAGATCTCCACGAGCGCGTCCCCGGCGGCGGCGCGCAGGTCGGGGAGCTCGGGCAGCTCGCCAAGTGCGCCGTAGACGGCGTACTCGATGACGCCGTCGTGCAACGTCGACTCCTCGACGCCGCCGGGAGCGAGCTCGAGCAGCTGCGCAAGCACCAGCTCGGCCTGCTCTCGCCGCACGCGGACGGCGAGTCGAATCACGCAGCTTGACTGCCGAGCGCGCGGCGGAGCTTCGCGAAGATCGACTCGTCCGAGCGCATGTTCTCCTCGGTCAGCGTGGCTTTGAGCTGCTCGAGCAGCTCACGCTGCTCGGCGCTGAGGCGACGCGGGATCACGACGTTCACGACAACGCGCAGGTTGCCGCGCCGGCCGCGGCCGAGCGACGGCATGCCTTCGCCGCGGAGCGTCACGATCTCACCCGGCTGGGTGCCCGGCTCGAGCTCGAGCTTGGTGCTGCCGTCGAGCGTCGGCACCTCGACCGTGCCGCCCAGCGCGGCCAGCGGTGCGGGAACGTCGAGCGCTGTCACCAGGTCGTCGCCTTCGCGCACGAAGCGGCTGTCGTCCTGCACGCGGACGAGCACGTAGAGGTCACCGGACGGCGCGCCCGGCTCGCCGGCGTGACCGCGACCGCTCAGCCTGATGCGCTGGCCGCTCGCGATGCCGGCGGGAACGTCCACGTCGAGCTCGTGCTTGCCGGCGCGCCGGCCGCGCCCGCGGCACTCACGGCACGGCTGCTCGGGGACGCGCCCGTCGCCCTGGCAAACGTCGCACGCGACCGTTCGGATCATCTGCCCGAACGGCGTGCGCGTCGCCGCCTGCAACTGGCCAGAGCCGCCGCAGCGCTCGCACGCGTGGATCGGCGTGCCCGGCTCGGCGCCGTTGCCGTGACAATGCTCGCAGCGCTCGATCGCCTCATACGAAACCGCAACGGTGGCCCCGTTCGCCGCCTGCAGCAGGTCGAGCTCGACCGCCACGGCGACGTCGCCGCCCGGCATCGGCCCGGAGCGCGCGCCGAAGCCACCGCCGCCGCCTCCGCCGAAGAACGCCTCGAACAGGTCGCCGATCGAGCCGAACGCGTCGAAGTTCGGAGCGTAGCCGCCAGAACGCAGGCCTTCGTGGCCGTAGCGATCGTAGGTGGCACGTCGCTCCTCGTCGGACAGGATCTCGTACGCCTCAGCCGCCTCCTTGAACTTCTCCTCGGCCTGCGGGTCGTGCGCGTTGACATCCGGATGCAGCTCGCGCGCGAGCACGCGAAAGGCTTTCTTGATCTGCTGCTCGGATGCGTCGCGCTCGACGCCGAGCACCTCATAGGGATCGCGCGGCATCGTCCGTGCGTCAGGCCTCGGCATACGCGTCTTCGACGAAGCGTGAGAGCTGGTGCGCGGCCTCGCGCACGGTGACGATCGCGCCGGCGTAGTCCATCCGCACCGGCCCGATCACCGAGACGGCGCCGAGCTTGCGCTGGGCGAGGCCGTAGCCTGTCGCGACGAGCGCGAGCGATCGCATCGCGGGAATCTCGTTCTCGCGCCCAATCCGCACGTACACGTCGGGCTTGCCGAGCGCGGCGCGCAACACGCGCAGCAACGAGACGCGTCGCTCGAGCAGTCCGACCAGCCCCTCCAGCTGCATCGCGTCATCGATCTGACCGGCCGAGAACAGCCGTGCGGTTCCATCCACATAGAGCTCGTCTTCGGTCTCCGCGGCGAGATCGCCGAACGCGGGTGACAGACGCTGCAGGAACGCGAGCTCGACGGCGGGGAGGCTCGCGTCGAGCAAGCGCTGCTGCACCATCCGAGCACCGAGGCCGAGCCCGACGAGGCGCTCGCGCAGGTACTCGCCGGCCCACGTCAGCAACCCGGCGTCGAGCGGGCGGTCGAACGTCGCAAACAGCTTCGAGACGCCGCCCGTCGAGGTGATCACGACGACCATCACGACCTCGGGCTGCAGCGCGAGCACCTCGACGTGTCGGATCGTCGCCGTCGTCAACGACGGAGCCGACACGACCGCGAGCAGGTTCGTCATCTGCGACAGCGTCTCCGAGGTCGTGCGCATCGCCTCCTCGACCTCGCGACGGATCAGCGAGAGCTCGATCCGCCGTTGCACGGCGAGTCCCTCGCCGGAGTCGAGCATCAGGTCGACGACGTAGCGGTGGCCGACATCGGTCGGTACGCGCCCGGCCGAGACGTGCGGATGCGCGAGCAGACCCTGCTCCTCGAGCAGCGCGAGTTCGTTGCGGATCGTCGACGGACCGCAATCGAACTCGGGATCGGCGGCAATCGACTTCGATGCGACCGGCTGTCCGGTGCGCAGGTAGTCGTCCACCACCTTGCACAGGATTCGCTCCTGCCGGGAGGTGAGCATCGTTCTGATTGTAGGCCGCGCCCTGGCTGCCGCTGCGGCCCGCGAGCGCTCAGAACTCGAGCTCGGCCTCGGCGTTGCGGATGATCTGCTTGCCGGCCTGCTCGGCGACCGTGTCGATCACCGCCCGACCGTCCTCCATCGTGCGGACGGTGCCGCTCACGATCACCTCCTGCTCGGGCGTTCCCATCCCGCGGAACTGGACCGACAGCCGCTTGAGATGCTCCGGGCCACCCGCCGCGTCGGTCTGCGCGCGAGCGACCTGCGCCATCGTCCACAGCCCGTGCAGGATCCGGCCGGGTAGCCCGACCGCTTTCGCGAACTCCTCGTCGATGTGGATCGGGTTGAAATCGCCCGACGCGCCCGCATACCGGTTGGTGAGGTACTTGTCCGGCGTGACGCTCAACTGCGGGATCTGCTCTCCTGCGCTCAGCCCAGGCATCGCTCACACTCCTCGGACGATGTTCGTCCAGGTTCCGCGGCACACCTGCTCGCCGCGCTGGTTGACCGAGAGCGACTCGAACACGTAATAGCCGCGACCGTCGGCTTCGGAGATGTCCTTGACGCTCGCGGTCGTGACGATCTCATCGCCGGCGACGACGAGCGGCCCCCACTCGAACGCCTGGCCTCCGTGCACCATCATCGCGAAGTTGAGCTCGATCTCGGGGTCGAAGATCGGCGGTCCGACCGCCGGGGCGCTGTAGACGACGGCGAACATCGGCGGCGCGACGACGTCTGCGTGCCCTGCGGCGCGCGCCGCCTCGACGTCGAGGTGGAGCGGGTTGGTCTCGCCGACCGCGCGCGCGTACTCCCGGACCTTCTCGCGACCGACCGCATAGAGAACGGGGTCGTAGGTCTTGCCGATCGCTTGTTTGTTGACTGGCATCGCTCTGATTGGCCGTCGGCCGACCGGTCGGCCGACGCGGCGCGCCAGTTTACGCACTAGCCCGTCCGCACGGCCGTCCGGTCGCCGCTCGTCTCGCTCGTCTACTAGAAGGTCACCTCGAGCTCCTCGGCCCCGACGGCGGCGAGCTCGCCTCTCTCGTCCTCGGCGCCACCGTCCTCGGGCTCCTCGGAGTCCGCGTTCGTCCGGCTCGCAGCGGGCCCGTCGAGGAACTGGACAACGTCGGAGACGATGCTCACGGCCTGCCGGCGCTCGTGCTCGGCGGTCTCCCACTCGCGCCATTCGAGCCTGCCGTCGACGCCGATCCGGCTCCCGCGGTGCAGGAAGCGGGCGACCGACTCCGCCGTCGGGCCGTACGTCGCCACGTCGAAGTAATTCGGGCGCTCGTGGCGCTCGCCGTCGGCGTCGAGACGACTCTCGTTGCACGCGATGCGAAGCGAGCAGACGGCGCGACCGGATGGGAGTGAGCGCAACTCGGGGTCGCGCGTCAGGCGGCCGACCATGACTACTCGGTTGATGGCGAAGCTGGACATGTGGGACTCCATTTGCTCGATAATTGACCCCGCTGGCACCGTACGGTCAGCTTGGGACGGTACGCGCGATCGACGTGCCGCGAGCGTCGATCGGCGCGAGCGAGTCCAGCGAGAGGACGACGATCCGCTCGGCCCCGGCCAGGGCAATCGCCCGTGCGAGAGCTCGACGAACGGAGGGCGGCGCCAGGTAGAGGACGCCGGCGACCCCGCTCGTCGCGTCCCACGCCCGGCAGATCTCGGCGAGCCGCCGCGGCGCCTTCACGGTCAGCTCGATCTCGACGGCGACCGGAAGACGCCCCGGCGCGATCGGCCAGAGCACGAGATCGGGACGGTGCAACTGAGGGAGCCCGGGCAGCGCGATCAACGCCGCGCTTGCCAGCGGGGTGCGCGCGACGCGCTCACGGTGGCGCAGCTCGCGCTCGCCGATCAGGACGTGATCGGGATAGCCGCGCTGCAGAGCAGCGGCGGCACGCGCGCAAGCGAACGTGTGCGGGGCGTTGGCGATGCTCACACGACGCGGATCCGACCACGGCGCCTCGACTCGGCGCAGCCCGGCGCCCGTGACCGTGTACAGCGAGGGCTCGCCGACGAGCAGCCGCCGGCGCGCGAGCAGGCCGGCGCGCGTCAGCGAGCCGAGGTGGGCGCGCGCCGAGGCGAGCGAGGCGCCGCGCAACTCAGCCAGCGCGTCGGCCGTCACGGCGCCGACGCGCGCGGTCCACTCGAGCGTCGCCAGACGCTCGAGCGATGGAGCGACGTTTGCGCTCATCGTTGCTCACCTCCCTCGATCGAGAAGATCCGAGCGATCCGCGCATCCAGGCCGCGGTCGAGCACGATCGTCGCGGCCGATCCCGCGCGCAGCCGCATCACGTCGTCCGCCGCGAGGACGCTCTCGCGAACCCGCGTGCGTGTCACCTGCCCGTCGCCGCGGCGCGATGTGCGCCATGCGCCGGCGGTGCCGCTCAGCCCGGCGATCAACTCGGCCGAGCGCGGCACCACCTGGCGGTGCGCGATCAGCACGGAGAGGTTTCCTAGAACCTGCTCGAGCAGCGACTCGCGTCCGGGCAGGCGCAGGTCGGCGAGCTCCTGCGTGCCGAGCACGACGCTGACGCCGGCCGAGCGGGCGCGGCCGAACAGACGGACGATCTGCTCGGCGGCGATCGACGCGAACTCGTCGATCACGACGACTGTCGGCACGGGACTGCGCTGCAGCGCGGCGACCGTCGCGGTCAGGTCCTGGACGATCGCCGCGCCGAGCATCTGCGTCAGCAGCGGCCGGCTGTCGGCGACGAGGTCGAAGTAGACGACCGCGCGCGCTCGGATCGCCTCGCGCAGGTCGAACCTGCGCGAGCCGCCCGCGCCCGGATCGAGCCAGCGCCCGACGTCGGACTCGGCGATGATCGCGAGCCGGTCGCGCACGCCGGCGAGATCGGCGACCTGACGGGCCGAGAGCGACTCCAGGTAGTGCAGCGTCGGTTGCCCTTCATGCGCCGGCAGCTCGCGCGCGAGCACGCCGAGCCGGCTTGGATCGAGGTGGTACGCGACGGCCTGAAGGCTCACCTCGAAGCCGGCGCCGCGCAGCGCGCGCACGACGTGCCCGATGTAGCGCTGCGCCTGGCGCAGGTAGTGCGGCTCGCTGAAGCGCTCACCGGCCAGCAGCTTGTCGGCGATCTCCGTCTCGCCGCCGCTGGCGAACGGGTTGTAGACGTTCGGTCCGTCGGGCGTCCATTCGATGAACTCCACGCCGCGCCGCGCGGCTGCTCGTGCGAGCGCGGCGCGCATCCGCCGGTCTCCCTTCGGGTCGATCACGACCGCGCCCATGCCCCGCTCGATCGCGCGCACCACCGTCCACGTCTGGGTCACGGTCTTGCCCGACCCGGTCGCTCCGACGATCAACGTGTGCGAACCGCCGTGCGCGCCCCCGAAGGGGACAAAGACGGGAGCGCCGCGACCGTCGCGCCCGACGATCAGCTGATCGTCGCGGAACCATGCGCCGGGATCGTTGCGGCGGCGGCGCAGCGCGAGCGCGTCGAGGCTGCTGCGTAGCCGGCGCGCGGGGCCGATCCGGCGCGCGGCCCGCGCCGCTAGGTCGGCTCCCGCGTCGAGCTCCTCGAGGTGTCGGCGGCGCCCGCGCAGCGTCGCCACGACGCTCGCGATCGCGAGCGTCGGCGCGATTGCGCCCAGCAGCGAATGCAGCAGCAGCGTGACTGCCAGCGCGATCGCGCTCCAGCTCCAATGAAGCCCGCGTCTGCGCAGCGCGCGCTCGGCGAGCGCGCCGAGCAAGAGCCCGACGACGCCGGCGACCGCGACTCCGGTCAGCCAGCGCGCCAGCTCGGCCGGCAACGCCGGGAACGCGGGGGGACGAGCAGCGGGCGATGTGTATCGATCGAACATCGTTTCTCCTTTCGTTGAGCTGCCCGGACGGCCGCACCCGCAGGGGCGGACGACGCGGACGTGGACGCGCGAAGGCGGTCCGTGGGACCGCCTTCGCGGGGGCTTCTATTGACGAGCTCGGGGCGCGCCGGATGTGGACGCACGCTCGCGCGAGCGTGCGGTCGTCGTCAGGTTCGTCCTGCGATCAGGCCCGCTCGCCGCGGCGGCGGCGAGACGTCAGTCGACTTCGACCTCGCGCGGGCTGACGCCGAGGCCGTCGCGCGCGATCAGCGCGAGGACGTCGGTGTGGATCCAGCACGTCGGCACCTCGCGACCTCCCTCGGGAAGCAGGCCGACACGGCGAGCGAGCCAACTCGTCTCACCGCTCTCGTTGCCGGCCGCGTCGCGCTTGACCCTGCCGCAACGCATCGCAATCTCGCTCATGCTCAGCGCGTCGCGCTCGATCGCGGCGAGGACGGCTTCGCGCAACCCGCGGTTGAGCACGATCGGGCTCTCGTGCACGCGTGCGAGCTCCGCGCGGAGCACCGCGACGGAGATCGACTGATCGGAGCGATGGCTCCTGATCGCGCCGACCGTCTGCGCGCGGACCGGCTCGTAGGACTCGAGCGCGGCGATCGCCTCGCGGACGCTGACCGGCTTCGGCTCGCCACGCGCCGGCGCCTCGCTGCGACACCAACGAAGCTCGGGGATCGACATGCCGGTGTGCAGGGCGGTGATGCTGTAGCGGAAACCGTGCTCGTCGCTCGGCGAGCGCCCAGCGGGCGCATCGACCTCGGCGCGCGCATCGACGGCGTCGTCGCAGAATGGAACGACGAGCAGATCGTCATCCGTCAGCGATCGACAGCGGCAGCGGCCGCGGCGCGCCTGCTCGAGATAGCGGCGCGAGGCGAGATCGGCGTTCCCGATCGGCTCATCCGGAGCGATGTGCGCGACGAGGCGACGATCCTTGTGGGTTCTCGCATCGCGGTCGAGCACCAGCACGCTGCCGCCTGACCCGGAGGACGCGACCAACTCGCGCCTGCTGCCACGCCAGTCGACGTATCCGGCCAGCAGGCGAGCGCGACCAGAGCGAGCGCGCACGGGCTCGCGATGAGCGGAGCGCGCTCGGCCTTGCGTGCGACCGCTTGCCGACCGGCGTCGCCGAACACGTGCACCTGACGAGGTTGGGATCGATGACGATGTGGACGAGGTCATGGCTGCTCCTCAGCGGTCGGTTTGGCGGGCTTCGCCGCGCCTCGTCGGCGAGGCGGTGGCGCGGCTTGTAGGAGCCGGCGCGGAGCGCGTCAAGCGAACGAGGACGTTCGCGAGCTCGAGCCGCGAGGACCCGAGAGCCCCTTAAGGGGTCTCGGGAGGACCGGCGTGCGGGCCGGCGCGATCGAAAGCTGGCGCGAGAACGCTCACGACGCCGGGCTCGGACGGGTCGGGGCTCGCGGATTGCGAGCGATAGTCAGGACGGCGAGAAGATCGGGGGAGTTGCAAAGAAGTGGGCGCCGAGCGTAGCCGCGCGCGGCGCGATGCGTCGCCGCCAAGCGGCTCGGCGACCGCGAGCGCGCGCAGTCACCCCGAGCGCTCGGGAATCGCCGGGCCGCCGGGGATCGTTCGCCGATTCGCGTGCAGCCGCGCGAGGGTGCTCGCGACAGGCGACTGCATCCGGTGAGCGCTCGACGGCGGGGCGCCTGCGCGTCGGCGCGCGGCGGCTGCACGATCGGGCGGGCGACGCGCGAGCGCAACCGCGCCAGCGGCTCAGCGTGGGAGCGAGCGCGTCTCCGTGGTCGCCGCGCCAGCTCCGGGATCACCGTGCGCGCCGGCGATGCGCACGCCCGGCGGGAGCCGCGGCACGCCGTACGCCGCGAGCACGCCCTCGTGGACATCGCGCTCGGCGACGAACAGGATCCGTTCGCGTCCCGAGTAGTGCCAGTCGAACGGGTACTCGCCGGCGTATGCCCGAGCCGCCCTCAGCACGACGTCTGCGGCCCGCGCGCACTCGCGCGCGCGATCGCGACCGCGGCACAGGAACAGCGCGAACGGGGTCGCCTCACGTTCGCGATAGCGACGCGTATGCAGCGACCAGCCGGTGAGGAAGTGGTCGTAGCGGAGCAGCTTCGCCGCGCCGCGGGACGTCGCGAGCCGATCGTCGCGCTCGATCATCAGATCGACCGCGGACTCGCGCAACTCGATCAGCGCGTCGGGGCGGACGGCGTCGAACCGCTCGACCTCTCGCTCGCCCCGCTCACCCTCGACGCAGAGGAAGTCGTGCGCAACCCGTCCACCGGGCAGGCGCAGGTCGGCGGGGCCGAGACCGACGCGAGCACCCGAGATCGTGCGCGATGGAGGGAGCAGAATCGATTCGACCGGACCGCGCAGGGCGGTCGCGTTCGGATCGAGCGCATCGAGGAACGCCAGCGCCCAGCCGGCGACGTGCACGTCGTGGCGCGCCTGGCGCAACCGTCGCTCCTGATCGCGGCGCACCGCGTCACGTGACTCCTCCCCCGGCCGGTCGCCGATCCGACCGACGGAGCGCAGCAACTCGCGTCCGGAAGGCGACAGCACGTAGCACATCGGCACGCCGCCACCGTCGCGCCGGTGGAACTGGAACCGCTCGACGAGGCCGGCGTCGGACAGCCGCTTGAGCCGGCGTTGCGTCGTCGTGACCGCCCGCCGACGGTTGAAGCGCCGATGCAGTTGACTGCTCAGCACGTGCTCGAGGCGCGCGATCAGCTCGAGCATCGCGAGATCGAGCGCGTCAGCGTCGATCGCGACCGGCGAGCTGGCGCGCTTCGCCCAGCGCACGCTCTTCGCGAGGTCGAGCTCGACCAGCTCGCGGAAGCTCTCACTCGGGACATCCGGCAGCACCGACAGAGCCAGCGTCGCCCCGTCCTCCTCCGGGTCGGAAGTCACGCTCACGGCGGGCGGCGCCCGCGATCGAGCCGGCGCCGCAACGTCCCTCTCGACGGCCGGCGCATCGGCCGACCCGGGGGCCAAGGCGCCGGCGGCGCGCTGCCAGTGCGGCTGGCGCAGGTCGGAGCGATGGCGCCCGCCCCGGCGCGCCTGCCGCTCGGCGTGCAATGCGATCCGCTCGCGATCGACCTCCAGCGGGATCGTCTGCGCGATGAACGGCGCCTGCCGGCCGCGCGGCGTCGTCCAGCTCGCGATCGCGTGGTGCTTGGGAAGGTGCAGGCGCGCGTCGGGGCGGCCGAGGGCGCCGAGATGCGCGACGCCGGGGCGCACGGTGTCGGAGAACTCGGCCATCGTCAGGCCCACCCCGGCACGCGCGTCACGCGTCGACGCGGTCGCGAAGTAGACGCGATGCGCGAACAGCGCGTCGAGCTGCTCGCGCACGTCGCGATCCTCCCATTGCGCCTCCGACTGCCAGCAAGCGACCGTCTCCAGGCCGGCCGAGCGCTTCAGCGCCATCGTTTCGGCGAACCCGCGGTTGAGCACCAGCGGCGCCTCGTCGACCTTCAGCGCGACCGCGACGCGACGCTCGGCGGGGACGAGATCCTGCTGGCGCGCCAGCGCCGCATCGAGCATGCCCACCAGCAGTTGCATAAGCACCGATGTGTTACCCGCGCCCATGCCCCCAAGGGCGCCCTTGACGACGAGCACCTCGCGCTCGGCGATCACGCGCTCGAAGTCGATCGTCAGCGAGTCGTTGAGCAGCACTCGCTTGATCGAGGCCGAGTTGAGCAACCGCGCGAGCTTGTTGACGGGAGCATCGAGCTTCGCCGTCGTCGTGCTGCGGGCGTCGGCGAGCTGGGCGCTCAGCTCGGCGGTGAAGAAGTCGCTGATCTCCTTGAACGCCGGCAGCATGCGCACGCGCGAGCCGACCGCGCGCCTGTACGCGTAGCCCTCCTCGCCAACCGACAGCAGACGCGCGGCGTCCCACAGCGTCGAGCCGCGGTCGTACGCGAGCACGGCGATGATCGCGTTTCGCAGATAGCGGTCTGAGGAGGCGCGGATGTCGGCGTCGCTGAACAGGTGCTTCAGCGCGGCGACGACGTAGTCGGCGATCACGTCGGCCGGCGCGTCGACCGCGAGCGGGTTGAAACCGCACGTCGGATGGGTGAAGTCGAGCAGCGTGCACGTGCGCGCCGGATCGATCAGGCTCACGACGGCATCCGCGGCGTCGCCCTTCGGATCCAGCACGATCACCGCGCAGCGCTCGCGCATCAGATCCTCGGCGACGGTCGCCACCAGATAGCTCGACTTCCCCTGCTCGACGGTTCCCGGAACGGCCGTGTTCTGGCGTCGCAACTCGGGATGGATCGAGACCGGCCCGATCGCATCGCGCAGCGCTCCGGGTCCCTCGCGCGGGCGATGGATCGACGGCGGCGCCGGCGCGCGCGGCAACGCGTCGCGCGCGAACGGCACGGCGGCGTACTCGATCGACGGAAGATGCCACAGCGACGCGAGCTCGCTGGTCGCGAAGACGCCCTTGTGAAACGACGGCAGCGGATTGCCCTCGCCACGTTCGATCCGACGCCGGTAGAGCGAGAGCAGCCCGTGGCGAATCGCCGTGCCGCGCTCGACGAGCCGGTTCTCCGCGCCGTCGGCGCGCAGCGCCGAGGCGACCCGCTCGCACGTGCACCGTTCGCGCGCGGCGATTCGGATGTCGGCGAAGAACAGCGGCCGATGCTGCACATCGAGCCCGCCGCGCAACTCGACGTCATCGACGAGCGAGCGGTCGCGGATCGGCGCATGCGCGCGGCGCTCGCGCGCGAGGTGAGCCTCGCGGCGCTTGAACGCATGCCGTGCGAGGCGCTCGAACGCCGCCGGAGTCGGCGTCAGCGCGAGCTGCACCAGCACCTCGCGGTCGGTCGCGCCGATCGCGTTCAGCAACCTGTCGATCGGCGGTTCGCGCTCGTGCTCGAAATGATCGAGCGACTTCACGCGCCTGATGAACTCGGCGGCCTTCTTCAGACGCAGCACAGAAAGCGGCGCCGCCAGCCCCCGCTCGAGCGGTCTCAGCTCGCAGTTTGCGTATGCGACGCGCAGTGCGGCTTCGACGGTTGACAGCAGTGCTTGCGGACAGCTGAGCGTCATCGAGACCGAGCCGATCGGACCGCCGTCTGGGCTCGTGCTCGGCTCGGAGCTGTGACGCACCTCGAGCGCGACCGATGGCTGGCCGGTGAGAAGTCGGCGCCACCAGCGCTGCAGCAACCGCTTGTGCAGCGCCTCGTACATGCTCACGACGGCCTCCGCACTGGCCTGATCGGTGCGATACGCCACGACGCGGACCCGCACGTAGACCCGCCGCGCTCGCGCGACGCAGCGCGCGAGCAGCAGCAGTACGAGTGCCAGCGCGATCACGCCCGCGAGCAGCCGCGCCGGCGCCCAGCCCGCCACGTCCTGCGCGGCCACAGTCGGCGCGTCCGCCAGCCGCCAGAGCTCGCGCGACGGCGGCGAGGAAGCGTCGCCGCGCAGCAGCCGGCCCGGGCCGCCGCGCAGAGACCAGTCGACGAGCGCGTAGCCCGTGAGCACGGCCAGCACGGCCAGCAGTCGCCAGAGCAGCAAGCGCAGCACGTCGCCGAACACTCCGACCGCGTGCGATGGCCGGGACGACGTGAAGCCCAGCGGTACCCGACCGAGCGCTCAACGCGCACGAGCGCCGAGCGCCGCCCGTGGGCTCAAACGCTCAGAGGACGCTCAGCGCGGGCGCGTCGCGCGCTCGACACGCGCGCCGCGCGGCGTCAGGCTCCATGCGTTGGAGCCGCCCTTCTCCTGGCCATCGCCGGTGTTCTCGACGAGCTCGAGGCGCGCGAGTCGCGCCAGCAGCTTCGAGATCTGGCCTTGGTCGGTGACGCCTGAACGCTCGGCGATCTCGCGGTTGCTGGCGCACGGATGCTCCGCGATCACGACGAGCACGCGCACGGTCAGGTAGGTCAGGCGCATGCTCAGACCAGCCATCGGGTCGCGACTCTGCGTCCGCGCGCGTGAAACGCCATCGCGGCGGCGCTCCGGTCCCGGCCGGCTCAGTTCCTTGCTCGCGGCGCGCGATCCGAGGTACGGCAGGACGACGATGTTCATCAGCGAGCCGAGCAGAGACGAGAAGCGGTCGGCCTCGTCCTGCTCGAGCGCGCGCGTGTGCAGCACCGCGAAGACGGCGCCGACGACGCCTTCGGCGACGACCTCCGGCGGCTCGCGCACGGCCGCCGTCGCGTAGCGCCCGCGGTCGACGACCTTGGCGAGCCCCTCGAGCACCTCCGCACGACGCTCGAGCACGCGCGGGCCGGCGCCGAGCGCCTCGACCAGGCA
>Ga0210386_10002158_pt1 | contig 17133 bp, 14 predicted proteins | sample IncBWH32OmetaG_FD_160091 | JGI IMG/M metagenome (GOLD analysis project Ga0210386, IMG submission 160091) | Forest soil microbial communities from Barre Woods Harvard Forest LTER site, Petersham, Massachusetts, United States - Inc-BW-H-32-O ... | reverse complement strand
AACCAGGAATGTCTTCGAGTATCTAACAGAGGTGTTCCGTTCTCGTCTTGAAAAGGGACCGGCACCGCCTGTTCTTGGATAAGGTCAGGCAGCCCCCCTACCCCGTGAACGCGTACCCCAAAATCAGTTGATCAAGCTCTCGCAGATCCTGATTTTTTACAACTGGACCATGATCTATTTAAGCAAGCATTTGCATCCGCTATCCCTCTTGGAAATCGATTTATCCGATTGGCCTACTTAGCTTACGAAAAAGGAAAACTGTCTAAGGCTCGGCTCGCCCAAATACTCAACGTAAAACTTAGAGATCTGAATCAATATCTAGAGGAAAAAGGATTGTGTTTAATAAATGACAAAGAAATTAAAGGACTTACTTGTTGATAGCGTCGTAGTGATAGACGCACATGAAAAAGGTTATTGGGATCGCTTATGCAATGCATATCAAATTTTTTTACCGGGAACCGTTATTGAAGACGAACTATTCTTTTTTTCATCTGACAAAGGAAAGCAACCTTTTTTAGTTTCCACCTGGGTCCATAAAGGCAAGGTCATTCCTGAATACCAGCTATAAAAATAATTACCCTAACAAAAATCAATGGAATTGGCTCACCTGACGTCTAACCTTATTCTAATACATAGATAAAAATGATGTTTTTTAAATTGAAAAGAAATGACGGGTAGATGTAGTATTTTGAGGTTACAAGAGGGGCGTTAGCTCAGTTGGTAGAGCGCAACAATGGCATTGTTGAGGCCATCGGTTCGACTCCGATACGCTCCATTTACAACTTTTCCCAAAAACCAAACATCCTTGCTTGTTCACTTCCCACACAAAAACTTGTTTTTGTTTTCAGAGAGACTTTTCGGAGGGAAAATCAATATTGAGTGGCCTGCCCCCTGATAGAAATCTCCCCCAAGGAAAAAAATCTCTATCTGCTAACCGAAAAAACGCCTTCCATTAATAGCTAATAGAGTGCCCCCAACTACAACACACTCAGCCGCCGCTACAATAACTCCCGCGACGTGCATAGACTCTAAAATGGGATTGTCAGGCGGAGTAAAAATCGCAGTAAATACCGTTCCAGTCGCTATAGCTGTAATCAGATTTGCGGCCATCAGCATATTTCGATCCATAATGCCTGCAAAACCCAGCACCCCTCCGGCAATGCCCCCTGTAATAACAGCGGCACAGATCCGCGGCATAGGGGGAACATGCATCCCCACAGCAAACCTGAAAACATTATTGACCACTACATCCAAACCAATCCTTATAGTCACCTCTAGCCCGGTTGCTATCCCAGCGCCCCCTCCAGCAATTAAGCCAAAAATGCGATTAAAACCAGCATTATGGTTAAAATTATTACCCGCATCTGGAGCCGGGTTTATAATAACTGCCATTAAAACATCCTGCACATTAAATAACAACTAACATAACGAACACTAAAATTTAGAGCAATTCAAATAATACGTTTTTATTAATAACAAAATAACGCAAAACAATCCTCTTAATGCATTAAATAGCCCATATCGCTCGTGATTCAAAAATTTCTTTTGGGGTAGCGAAAAAACATCAAAAATATTTACAAAAACACGCATTTCATACAGAATCCTGCGCCATTCATAAAACATATTCAAACAAACATGAGGTAAACAAATGGCAAGTGTTAGTATAGCAGTTTTTTTTGATAATAAGGAAGCTTGTGTATTTCGTAGTACACCTGCAATTTACTCAGAATCGTCTTTTAGAGATCATCTTTTTCGAACGGCAGAAGATGTAGTATTTTTGCACCAGTTTGAACAGATTTTTCTCGCTGCCTCCGAAGGAAATAAAGCAATATGTAAATATTTGGTTCAACAGGGCTTTTCCGATTTTAACGCGGTCAGTTATGGAAGGTTTGGATCTACATTGGATGACTCTCTTGATGGAGTCAGTCCACTTAAGATTGCAGAAAGAAAAGGACATGATCATATTACTAAATATTTTAAAAAATGCTTAGCAAAAACTGTCAATTTAGAAAAATGTCTTGTTGAGATTCTTGCTGAGAAAAAAGAACTTCTTGCCGAGAGAGAAGAACTTCTTGCTGAGAGAGAAAAATTAATGCAACAATACAGAGATTTACAACAAAAAACGCTAAATCTATACCGATAGTAATTCAAAAATTGCCTTTTTCTCTAACAAAAAGCTTGTCTTTTTGCAAAATCAATAGGGATGCAAGGGAGCGCCGCTCCCTTGCCGGGATCGAAAGGGCGGAGCCCTTTCAAACAAAACTAATCTATTTTGATTCTTACTCGCCTTCGAGCAGATCGAGGAAGGCTTGAAGCTGTTTAGCTCTGGTAGGATGGCGCATTTTACGAAGAGCTTTTGCTTCGATTTGGCGAACGCGTTCTCGAGTGACTTTGAAGCGAACACCGACTTCTTCCAAAGTTTTTGGTTTTCCATCGAGAAGGCCAAAGCGTTCGATGAGAACGGTTCTTTCTCGATCGGTGAGTGTAGCGAGAACTTCGTTCATTTTGTCTTTTAAGATCGCATATCCGGTCGCTTCAGCGGGGGATTCAATGGCGGTATCTTCCAAAAAGTCGCCGAATTGGCTTTCGCCGCCATCACCTACTTCAGCTTGAAGAGAGATAGGGTGCTGCGCGATTTTGTAAATCTCGCGGACACGCTCAGAGGTCAGCCCAAGTTCATTGGCAAGTTCTTCTGGTGTGGGCTCTCTGCCGGTTTCCATCATTAATTTTTTCGCGCCGCGAAGCACTTTGTTGATCGTTTCGATCATATGGACAGGGATACGGATGGTACGGGCCTGGTCTGCAATAGCGCGGGTGACTGCTTGACGAATCCACCAAGTAGCATAGGTAGAAAACTTATAACCTCGGCGATATTCGAATTTCTCCACAGCCTTCATGAGGCCCATGTTGCCTTCCTGAATGAGATCGAGGAAAGAAAGGCCGCGATTGGTGTATTTTTTGGCGATCGAAATAACCAAGCGAAGATTTGACTCCACCATTTCCCGTTTTGCTTCTTGGCTCTTGTCCATCCATCTTTGAAGCATCCGGACATCTTTTTTAAACTCATCGAGAGAACGGCCGGCAGCCAACTCTCTTTTATAAAGTTTTCTTTTAGCAGCAGCCAATTTACCCGCAGCAAATTTATTTTTTTCAGCGCGGGGGGTGAGCTCTTGCACATCTTTTTCAAGCTGTAAAAAACGATCATAAGCGGAGAGGACGACTTCGCCAAAATCTTCGATGATATTATGGCGGCAGCAAAATCTACGCAAATAAGCCTGGGCTCGAATCCGACATTTTTCCGCATCTTCTACTAAATGGGATTTTTCTTCTTTTTTAAGATTTGCATCGAGCATGCGAACCAAATAGGTTTCGAGCAGCTGATCTTCTTGTTTCATGAGATCGGAAAGTTTTGGAAGCAAGTTCATGAAATGGGCTTTGTCCGCCACTTCCTTCTCAGAAATAATTTTATCAAACCGCTCTTTTCCAGAAATGAGATAATAGGAAATAGAAATTGCTTCCCGAATGGAATAGCGGAACCTAAGAATGATTTTTTCGATTTGAATCTGCGCTTTTTCAATCCGTTTGGAAATCTCCACTTCCTCTTCGCGCGTAAGAAGAGGAACCGACCCCATTTCCTTCAAATACATACGGACAGGATCGTCAGAGGTTCCTTCGGAACGTTTGGGGATGCTTTCGAGCTCCTTAGCCTCTTTTTTCCGTTCCTTTTGGCGCTCAACTTCCGCCTGGTTTAATACCTGAATATCCATTCCACTCAGATAGATCAACACTTGGTCGATCTGATCCGGGGAATCAAACGTCATCGGGAGAATTTCATTAATCTCTTCGTACGTGAGAAAGCCCTGCTCTTTTGCGATCGCGACGAGCTCTTCAATTTTTTGTTGATGTTGTGGATTGGTAGTAAATGATGTCGTGCCGCTCATGGTCTCCTAATTCGGGATGGAAAGGAATAAAAGTCATCTTACGTAAGCAGGTAATCTTTATTTCGTAAAAGAAAACAAAAATACCGTGGACAGGGTCCCCCTTTCTGTTAATATCATATAGTCTTTATAATTAAATGCAACCCTGATGACACTTTACGCGCTCAATTTTGAAGGAATCATCTCCGCTGCCGAAGCGGAAAATAAAGGGCAATACCGTTGTCTAGAGTGTAATTTATCCCTTCAACTGCGCCAAGGCAAACGGCAGAAGCATTTTTATCATACTAAAAGATCCCCTCAATGCCGTCTTTACAGTAAAAGCGAGGCCCACCTTCTTCTTCAGCTACAAATCCAGGCCCTTTTCCCAAAAGGAGAAATCTTTCTTGAGCGCCCCTTTCCTCAAATTTCCCGCTTAGCCGATGCCTGTTGGGAAAGGCACAAAATTATTTTTGAAATCCAATGCTCGCTTCTGCCCCTAGAAGAAGCACAAGCAAGAGTCCAAGATTACAGCTCTTTAGGATATATAGTTATCTGGCTTTTAGACGACCGAATGTTTAACCGGTCGATTCTTCGCCCAGCGGAATCCTTTTTTAGAATGCAGATTTGCTACTACATCCATTATCAAAAGGCATCTTCTTCTTTATTTTACGATCAGTTCGACCTCATTCAAAAAAAGAAAAAACGGCTGAAAAAAAGTTCCCGCCTTGTCGTGCAGCTAACCGAGCCTAGACAGATGCCGAAAGCTTCTATCCCAATGCAATCTCTTGCGCAAATCACGCAAAGATCCCTTTCCCACCCTCTTTTTTTTCATGGAGACCTCGTCCATAAAGCCCTTTTAAGCAAAAAAGACCGGTCGATCGCATTTGCCATGAAAAATTGGCATTTTCTTGAAAGGGACTTGCCCGATAAACAAAATTTTTCCCTTGCAACCGACTGGAGTAAAAAATATTTTTTACATCCTTTTTGGAGATTTTTTGAGTGGCTTTTACAAAAAATAGATGCCTAGAGACAGCTTCTAAGGGATAAAAAAAGAAAAAAGAAGACGGAGCAAACAGACTACGACGGATACCGGCCATAAAAACCAATCGCTTATATCTTTCGCTAATTTAATCATGCGTCCAGCAAACCAGTCTCTGGCAAAAACAGAAAGTCCTAAGGAAAGAAGCACAGCTAGAACGCTTGTCAAAACCCCTAATAAATTAAAAAATGTTTTATATAACTTAAAAACTAAAGCAAAGGGCAGCAAAGATATGTGAATGCAAAATTCTTTTAAATAGGAAAGACGCCCCTTTCCAAAATTTTCCCTTGATAAATCGAAAAAAACCCGAGAATGACTGCTTTTCATAGAAGCCTGACAGTATTATTAACAAGAATTATACACCAAACAGAAACTAAATATCAATCTATTAATAATTTATTAGACATCCACTTTTTAAATAAAACAAAATAAAGCAAAACCAAACAAACTACAACAGTTCTTATTAATAAATTAAGGGGGAAAACCTTTTCTAAAGAAGATAGGGACGGGTTGCTAAAGCAATAGCTAGCCTTCCATTCTAGCCTCGCCATTTGCTGGAGCTCTTGTATAGCAGTCTCTTCATTTACAGGGCGGGGACTTGCAAACAGAGTAGAATTTTCCCAGCTTTTTCCCTCTATCTGAATAGAATAAAGAGCGCGGATAGCCCAACGGTCTCCTATTTCTTCCAGTTCCCATTGAGAAATTTTAGCCAGAGCCTGTCCTTGAAGTGAAAAATATTTTTTTAAATCGCAAGTAAGGCGAAATAAAAAAACAAAGGCTATCAGTAAGGTACAAGCTAGGAAAAACCATTGGACTTTACGCATAAGCTTTTCTGCCTCTTGTTTTAATTTTACTTGCCCTGCTATACTCCTCCGCGTTGCTCTAGCGATAGAAAGCATGGGGCTCACCCCCTAAGAACCTTAGATGTTAAACAGGTTCTAAAAAAGCCCTTCGTCATCTGGTTGGCGTGTAAAGAAAAAAGGCCTAGAAAAGGCCGTTTCCTTTAACTCTTTAATGAGGGGGCATTTACCAAATGCGATTATAGTGGTACTATTTAATATTCGCAATCCAACCTTTATAGAGGATTTATGGCCAACGAAAAAGCTTCTGACAAGACCAGCAGCAAAAAAGTAAAAAGACCTTCTGCTCTCAAGCGGAACATTCAAAGCGAAAAAAACCGTTTACGAAACCGCTCTTATCGAGCTGGTGTTTTGACAGCTATCCGAGCATTTGAAACATCTCTTTCGCAAAAAGAATCTGCTGAAGCAGTTAAAACCAAGCTGAACGCTGTATATAGCTTAATGGATCGAGGCGTAAAAAAAGGGATTTACAAACCCCGTAAAGCTTCTCGAACTAAATCGCGCCTAACAGCTCGAACCAGTGCTATTGCATAAAGCAAGTAGGATGCAAGGGAGCTCGCTCCCTTGCCGGCTTCAAAGGGCAGAGCCCTTTTTCCTTCCTTACGATCTCCCGTCCAGTCGCATCAAAATACTAGACATCTTCCGAGAACAACGAGCTAACATCTCTCCTAAAAGAGTTGGTGCAATAGCTATTTTTAAGCTATTTTTCGCCCGAGTCGCTGCTGTATAAAACGCTTCTCTTCCAAATTGTTCACTTCCTGGAGGAAAGAAAGCAAATACGCTTTCAAATTCACTTCCTTGGCTTTTATGAATAGAGAGACAGAAAGCCCATTCATAGCGAGGAAGCGAACAAGGGCTAAAAGAACGCGTTTTGCCAGAAAGTGGATCAAAAAAATGTGCTGTAGCATCTTGAGGATTAAAAACGCCGTCAAAACGGCCGATAAGCACTCCAAAGCTTCCATTGTAAAGTCCCAACCTAGGATCATTCGAAGAAATCAAAATGGGGATTGCCCAAAAATCGCCCCGAACCAATTTTTTCGTGTAACTGTGTACTATGTCTTTGTTTAACAAATCAATCCCAAAAGGCCCTTGACGCAAAGCCCCTAAAATCCCTAGCCGCTTAAAATGAGAAAGACAGACCAAGGGATCTGGAACTTCCCTAAAAATAGGGGGGGCGATTTCTTGATACAAAGCCTCTGGATCAATTGGAAAGGTAGTTCCTATGCCAGATTCTAATAACTGAATGACTGCATCTTCATTTCCCTCTCGAATTGCAGAAGCTAGCTGTTGCAGGCCTATTTTTTCCGTTCGCATGCATTTGTTCAAATGAATGCCGAACAAGTCGGAAAGGTCTGTAAATACACTGCCCGCCTCAATCGGGGGCAACTGATCTGGATCTCCCATTAACACAAGTTTAGTATTGGGCCCCACAGCTTCTAAAAGATGCGACCAGAGATCCACATCAATCATGGACGCTTCATCCACAACAATTAAATCGGCATCAATTCTTTGCCCGGTGAACAATTTTGTTTTTCCTGGCATTAAACCTAAAAGCCGATGAAGAGTATCGGTTTTGACTGCTACCGCTAACCCTTGATGAGAAAAAGTTGCTTGCAAATGCTGCGCAGCTTTGCCTGTTGGAGCTGTCAGACATACTTTGTAAAGCCGTTTTACATTAGAGGCTGCTGCCAATAAACGAACCAAATGACCTGCTGTATAGGTCTTGCCTGTGCCAGGGCCTCCCGCAATCACCGTCAATTGATGAGAAAAGGCATGTTCAATCGCGAGGGCCTGCTCCTCCAAAAGAATATTCTGGGCGATCAGTCCGCTTAAGAGAGGGGCCTGAGCATCGGTTTGGATAGAAAGCCTACGAATTTCTCGGCAAATATGCGTTTCATAGACCCAATTTCTTTGTAAATAATAACGATCCTTAAAACAAACAACCGGTTCCAGGACAAACTGCCTTACCCCTTGACAAGGCAGAGAAAGATCTTGAGCTTCATGAAGCATGCCTTGAGGCGTTTCGGGTTTTGCAGGATAAGACATACATAAATGTCCTTCCCGAGCAGACTGCATGAGGGTTTTTAAAAACAGCTCATCGCCCCCTTGAAAGCGGTCAATCAAATGTTTAGCAAAAAAAGAGTCAAGCCAAGAGTGCATAACCCTTCCTCGGTTGAAAGAACAATACCCCTTGCGTTTCTGTCGAGGCAAGCCCTCGCAGAAAAACATAATAAGCGCCGCCAAATTCTAAATTGTGAAAGGATCGTTTCAAAGCTTCTGCATAGATAGCCGCTTGCAATTCATAGTCTTGGGATTTCATACTTTGCTGTAGAGCGCTGTGAGAGTAGGCATCGTCTTGCTTGCCAAGCCAATTGCTCTTCCAGTCTACCAAATAAAACTGATTTCCCTGACGAAAAATCAAATCAATAAATCCTTTAATAAAATGCGGAGGGCTTTCAAAAATAAATTCCACTTCTGTTTGCACATCTTGCGGCTCCAATATAGACAAAAAAGGAAGAGAGACTGTTTGCACAATCAAAGAACAAATCACTTCCTTCCAAGAATAAAATGGAGAATTTTTTAATTCTTGTTCAATAAATAGGATTAATTCAGGAATTTTTTTCCAAATGGGATTTGGAAAAGAAAAAATATTTTCAAATAATTGATGTAGTACAATACCCACTTCTGTCCCTCTCGGCAATGTGTGCACCGTAAGTTCCTCAGACGGCTCCGAAAAACAAAACTGCCCTTCTTCTTTAGAGGCTAATGAAGTGAAAGAATGAAGATAAGAGGGGATAATCTCATAAAGAAGAGGCGGCAAAGGAGCAAATGTATTTACAAAAAGCCTCTCCGCATCTCTCCCTTGCATAGGTCTTAATTTTTCCCAACTGATGCTGGCTTGTGAGGCCGCTTGCTCCAACGCATATTCAAGCGTTTTTTCCTTTTTAAAAATATTTAAAAAAAGCTCAATCGGAGAGGCCGTTCCATCTAGATTTTCTTCTGGAGGGGCTAGAGCTACAGGAATGTAAAGACGCCGTTTCGCCCGAGTCATTGCAACATATAGCTGCCGCAATTTTTCTACTTCCAACTCTTCAGGTTCTTCTTCAGGCTTGGGAGTACGAGAAGCCAGTCCTAAAGCAAATACAACATCGAACTCAAGACCTTTGCTGACATGCATCGTCATGACCTGAATCGCCTCATCATCGCTTTCCATCCGTCTTCGAACACGATCATCTTCCTCTGCTTCTAAAAGGGAAAATTCTTCTAAAACTCTCCTTAGCCCCACCGAGGAAAAACCTTCGGTCCGCTCCCATTCCAATAAAAGTTCCACCGTGTGGAAAAAATCGCGATAAAAGGACGCCTCTTGCATGGCAATGGCTTCTAAAAGAGGTATTTGATGAAGGGTGCTTTGCAAAAAACGTTGAAAAAAAACCGCTAACCCTCTTTCTTCTAAAACACTTTTCAACTCAAAAAAGAGAGGAGGCACATCGCAAGGAAGCTCTTCCGCACTCATCCGGCCAAACGGTCCCGCCAAAACAAGTCGCGTTTTTTTTCTGTCCTGAACGTTCATCAAAGCATCCAGAGCTTCTCGAAGGGTTTTAAAAGCAAAAGTCTCTCCAAGCGGCATGTGGCTTTTTGTCAATGCCGCCAACCCACGCTGCTCTAAATAATCCACTGCTTGGCTTGCCTGATAACGATCTTTCACTAACACAGCAAATCGGTTTAACGAACCGGTTTCACTACGAAGCCTCAAAATTTCATTCGTGATAAAAGGTAAAAACATCGTTTGCAAAAGATCGTCAAATTTTTTATCCCCCTCGCTTTCTTCGCTAATAAAAAAATGAATCGATCCTTTCTCATCTGCAAAGGCTTCCACCCCTTTTGCGCCTGACAAAACGGGGATAAAGGGAAGAGTTTTATTGAGTTTTGGTAAAAAGAGCCATTCTCGATCAAATAAAGTATTTAATGCCTCTATCAAAGGTTTTGAGGAGCGAAAATTCGTATCCAGAAAATAATGGCAAGAAGAGCCAAGAGTTTCTTTCGCCTGTAAATAGGTATAAATATCCGCTTTTCTAAAACGATAAATGGACTGTTTGGGATCACCGACTAAAAAAACAGGCTTATGGGAGAAGACGTCTTCCTTTTTTAAAAATAAAATATGAAAAATTTCCCATTGCAAGAGATCTGTATCTTGAAATTCATCAACAATAGCCGCTCTATACTTGCCTTTAACCCGCTCGGCAAATGGCGCGCTTTGCAAAGTATCGCGCATTTTTTTCAAAATGGCATCCGGATCAAACAGTTCATTTTCCTGCATCAACCGCTTTGCACAAAGCCCCCACTCTTGTACAAGAACGGCAAAACTGTTTTTCGGATGAGCCGCTAATTTTAATAAAGGCAGTAAAGAAACACGTCCCCAGTCAAAAAAAACATCAGAATCCACAGACAAAGAAACGGCTTTTAGCTTTTGATTTGCAGGAGATAAAAACTCAAAAATCGACATTTTTTCTGAAAGAAGAAATCGAAACCCTTCTTTAGTAGGCGGTTCCCCTAATACTTGAAGCTGTTTTTCAAACTGCCCTTTTCCTTGTCCCTTATAATTTTTTGAAAGGGCAGTAAAATCTTTCAAAAGTTTTTCTGAGCTCAAGCTCCAAGAACTCATCATAGAAACGTAGGTTTGGTAAAGCGCAGAAAAAGAACTTACCGGAGGCGATACAGCTTCTTTCATGGACATTTTCAATAAAGCCCGAAGCAATTTTTCAATGTTTTTGTATTTTTTGACCAGCGCATCTAATTGCTCCACACATAAAATCTCTTCTGTGATTGCAGATAAAAAATCGATCGCTCCTTGCTTTAATTTTTCAGGAATTTGAATACAATTTTTATCGAGAGCCGGCGAGGAAAACGGCAAACCCGCTTCGAAGGCAAATTCGCTCAACATACGATGACAAAAACCATGGATCGTAAAAATTTGGCTTCGATCAAAACTATTTAAAGCGGCTTGTAATTGCCGAAGTCTCGAAGGCTGTCCCTGAAAAGGGATTAAATAGGCCCAATCTATTTCTCCGCTTTGAAGCTGCTTGATCGCTTTTTCTAAATTAGAGCGGATTCTCTCTTTCAGCTCTCGAGTGGCCGCCCGGGTAAAAGTCACGGCTATTATCTGTTCGATCTCTATGTCCGATTCTAAAAGGAGGCGAACAAAAATTTGCTCAACCGCAAATGTTTTTCCAGTTCCTGCAGAAGCTTCTAAAAGATGAGGCCCTTGCAATGCATGCTTTGGACTTAAACAATCAAATCGCTGCATGCTATACTTTTTCCTTGCTGCGGGATGGATAAAGGCGAATTAAAGAATTAAGCTTTTCTTTTAAAAAGGGACTCCACGTTGAAAAAAGCGTCTCTGCACAAACAGGCTCCATCCTCGCCTCTATCCAGTCATAGATAGGATCTTCAAAGAGAGGCCTCCTTGTATCGATTTTCTTTTGTAAATCAATCCAATGTTCTTTTTTAACCAATGCCTCGGCCCATTCGGAAAGGAGTGGCAACGGCGTTTCAAGTCCTAAAAGATACAATTCAATGCACCTCTCCAAAGCGTCTCTCGGGGATTCTACTGTTTTAACTTTCCCGCTCCGAAGACAAAAAATAGAATGGGACTGCAGCGCACAAAGAACCGCCAAATACTCAGGCCAGCTTCTTAAAAGAGTCGAAAAAGAATCATCTCCGCTATGAATAGGCCCTTTTAACGAAACAAGTTTGATTTCACCCACGAGTTTTACATGCAGTTTTCCTATCTGCAGCTCTAAGGGAGGAAATGAAAATTCGCCTCCGGCAAGATCGGAGAAAGAAAGCGTTTTTAAAGGAAATCCTTCTAATTCAAATTCTTGTAAGTGTCCCTTCCACTCTTCAGACATCTGATGCAAATTCACACAAGCCATTTTTCCAAATAGACCTACTGGAAAATTTTCTTTTTGAGCAAAACGTCCAATGACCATATCCAAAGGCAAATCCAGTCCTGCTTTTAAAATTTGCGCCCTTTTAATAAAACTTACTTCAAAATCTGATAAATACTGCTTTTCTTCTCTCTCCTCGATTCGCAAGTTCAATTGCTTTTGCAAATAAAATCGCCATGGGTGTTGAAAAAAGCTTTTTAAATCTTTAAGAGAAATCACCAGATCTCCCTCTTCAGGAATCGAACAGAACTCGCTTGGATGCCGATTAAAGGGAGAGAAAAATTGCAGCGGCTTTTTCGGTTCATAAAATTTTACCGCCGCTCGAAACATTTTTTTCGATTTCGACTGAACGTCCATTTTTTCAAAACATTTTTTATGTAAAGCAAAATTCGGATGCACGACCACAGGGACTTTTTTATCTAAATAGCTCAGTAATTCTCTAAGAACAATCGAAGGGCCTATTTCCTTTCCATCTTCTGCAGAGACATGACCGTAACTCATCACAATTTGATCTTGCGTTAAAGAAATAGCCTGCAAAAATAGATACCGATTTTTTTCAAAAGGCAACGGAGGAAACTCCTTTGACCCATTTAAAAGATCCAAAGAAGAGCGCGCAACCTGTTTTGGAAACTGCCCTTCATCCTGTCCGATTAAAAATAAAGCGCGGCAAGAAGTCACAAACCCCTCTTTTAAAGGCGCGAAACGTACTGCATGCAATAAAGAAGAGCCAATCTGCCCGCTACTTTTTTTAGAAAATAAAAAAGAGAGGGCAGAAAAGGGAACCGCAATCCCTTGTACGCTCGCAGAGCGCATCGCATAAAAAATCTCTTCCAAAGAAGAAGCGTTCTTAGCCGAAAAATATTTTTTAAATAGGCCGCTTAAAAACTCTGCCCAAGACTCTACTGTACGCAGAATTCCCTCTGATAATTCCCTTGAATCTTTTTTCAATTCTTCAAGGAGCATAAGGAGCTGCTCGACCTCATCTGCATCGCTCAAGGCCACTCCTTCGATAGGACTGGGAATCGGCAGGTCAGTCCAATCCTCTGGAAAAAGATACACAAGCGAACTAAGGAGGCGGCCTCCCCCCTCTTCCCAGGTTCCTCGGGATTTTGACTCGTTTTCTTTGCCGAGAACTTCCATTAAAGTCTTTTTTTTCTGCTCTGGATCTCGACCCCAGCGAATCCCAGATTGCTGAATCCACGTGCGGATTCGATCGAGTTTTTCAATATCCCATCCTTGTTTTTCCCGAAAAGAAAAATTTTCAAATAATTTAAGCAAGCTGTCTACTTCCCAACAAGACTGAGCTACCTGTAAAAATTGTTTAAATCCTTGCCAGCAAGCATTTTTTGCCAACTGATCTATTCCAGCTATTTGGTAGGGAATACCAATTTCGGGATCAGAAAAAATCAATTCAATCAAAGGAGCATATACTTCTATATCAGGAGCCAATATCAACATCTCAGCAAAAGGAATCTTTCGTTCATGAGCGCGTATGATCTCATCTCGAAGCACTTCGATCTCCCGCAAACGAGAAGTTCCAGTCTGGTTAACCTGTATAGAAAAATCTCCATCCAAATTATGAGAGACTTCATGAAATAACAAATCTTTTTGCAACTGCTCCAATAACGTCGCAGGCTCATTCAAAGGTTCTTTATAACATTCTTCTATCTGAATTTCGTATTGATCCAAAAAATGAAAAGTATCGCGGCCCAATTTTCCCAAATTGGCAAGAAGAGGGTGAGAATCGAGCAAATACGTTTGCAGCGCTTCTAGCTTTTCTTCGCCTTTTTTTTTCCAGTAGCGGGTTAATTTTCTCTTTTCTAGATCCGTGCATTCATCTCCCCAATAAGAAAGACAGGGAGAAAAGGAAAAAATTTTCAGCTCCAAACGAAGTAAAAAATCCCATACAACAGGGGGCAAAGAAGGGCAGTCAAAGCAATAAACGGGGCCCATTTTCTTTTTTTGCGGCGCCAAAAGAAGCTGGACCGGTGCGCGCCAGCGCCCGCTGATAAAAAGCTCTTTCAACAAAGCGTTTTGCCAATCAGAGCCGCCTGAGCTAAAAAGGTTTTTCCCGTAATATCCATAGGTTAAAAAAAGATCCGTTAACTCTTTGGCAAGGCCATTTAGCTTTTCAACGCTAACTCCCACGTACTCGTTTATTTCTACCGAACGATTGTTTTGCAAAGCCTGATAAATAGATAAATATAGCTGCAAATAGGAAGGTTCTTTGCCTGGCTGATTTAAAAGATACTTGATTCCTTCTTCCCAAGAAAAAATTTTGAAGGAGGCGATTCCTTTTCTTGCAGAGTATTTCGCTAATTGCAAAGCAAGCCATGGCTTAATTCCTGCATCTGCCGTCAAAATCAACCTGGGTCCTTTAAAACAATCCCAGCCATCTTGTTCCATCGCTTCGCTTAAAGCTTGAGCGAGCCTATCCAATCGGTTGCTAAGAAATAAAATAGGGAGGCTTTCCATCGTAGCTAATTTTATCCATTTTCTGGTTAGAATAACACTTGAAAATTTTTAAAATCTTCGCTATCTTCGAACCGCCTAATATTACTCTCTGGAGATCAAAAACGATGGTTCATAAGAAACAACAATTGATGATTTTATTATGCTCATTTGCCTTCGCCATCCAACCTCTGATTGCCGAACAAAAAGCAGAAGCGGGCTTAGGAGAAAACGTTCTGGAACAAAGCTCCAAAGCGTTTACAAAAATTGCCAAAACCGCGATACCCGCAACTGTTTTCATTAAAGCGACCCAACCTCCTTCTGAGCAAGAAGCGTCCGAAAGCCCCTTCAATTTTTTTAACGACGATCTTTTTCAGAAATTTTTTAGAGGCGGGCCCTTGAATCGATCCCAGCCATCGCAGCCTCAAATAGCGGGAGGCTCTGGTTTTTTCGTCTCTTCAGACGGCTTTATCGTCACCAATTATCACGTGATTAAAGAGGCTAAGCAAATTACGGTCGTGTTGAACGATGGGCGCGAATTTTCAGCTACTGTTACCGGCTCGGATCCAAGGACTGATTTGGCTGTCCTGAAAGTGGAAGGAACAAATTTTTCCCCTCTTCAATTTGGTGATTCAGACCATTTGGATATCGGGGAATGGGTCATTGCGATCGGAAATCCTTTTGCATTGGAATCTAGCTTGACTGTTGGCGTTGTGAGCGCCAAAGGAAGACAAGATTTAGGAATCACAGCTTTTGAAGATTTTATTCAGACGGATGCTGCGATCAATCCTGGCAATTCAGGAGGGCCTCTTTTGGATATCCATAACCATGTAATCGGCGTAAATACAGCCATCATGACGCAAACTGGCGGATACATGGGCATTGGACTGGCGATTCCCAGCAAAATGGCAAAACATGTCATCGATCAAATCATCGCCCACGGCGATGTAAAACGGGCTTATTTAGGAGTCCTTTTACAGCCCCTAGATAAAGAACTCGCTGATGCGATGGGCTTGGATAAACAAGAAGGGGTAATGATCTCCGATGTGATCAAAGAATCTCCTGCTGAAAAAGCAGGGCTGAAGCAAGGTGATATCATTTCATCTTATGACAATAAGCCTGTGAAAAATATGGCCGCTTTCCGAAATGATATTGCCATGATGAGTCCCGGCACCGAAATCAAACTCCGCGTTTTACGCAATGGAAAAACACTATCCATTACAGCATCTATGAGCTCTCAAATCGATGGAGGAACAGTATCTGCGGAGATCATTCAAAAATTGGGATTAGAAATCGAAAACTTGACGCCGGAAATGGCTTCTCGACTCGGTTATCCTGCGGACCTTCGTGGCGTAGTAATCGCAAAAGTCAAACCAGGTTCTCCTGCCGCTAAAGTTAATTTGCGACCCCCTTTTTTAATTGTGGGCGTTGTGATCGACTGGAACCACCAGAAAAGGATTAGTAATGCCACTGATTTCAAAGAAGCTCTCAAAGCCATTGGGGACAAAAAACATGTCATTCTCATTGTCCATCATCAAAATTACCAACGGTTCTACACGCTGAAGCTAGGCTAGCCAAAATGAACATTATTTATGATAATTCGTATAAATTTCATGATATTTTCACCTCTCCTCAAGGGAATTTACCCTTCTCCAAAATACAAGAGATCGCTTTAAAGTTTAAGATATCGGTTTTAGTCGTTGCAATCCGCTTGAGACACCTCGGGTTAATTATTCCTTACATTTCATACACGTACTCCTCATGAATCGACAGCCCTTCAAAAGCGATCGATATCGACCACATCTTTCTCTTCTAAATCATAGCGGAAAGTAGGGGTTTTTCAACAGAACTGACTCCCCTTCTCAGGATATTACGAAAAAATAGCTGTGTAGCTTGATGTAAAAAGTTGAGACTCGTTGCGCGGAAGTGCACCAAATTTCTATCCGAAAATAGATCATGTAAAGGTCCTTTGCACCATCGTTTCAGATCTCTCTTGAATAGGAATTATTGGAGGGATACGATTTTTAGCTTTAGTAAGGAACTTTATGCAATTCAAAAAGCTCTTAGTAGCTACCTTCTCATTTTTCGTTCTACCTGGATTGATGTGGGCGCACGATCCTCAATACGAGCTCTGGTACAACAGTAGTCTCAAGATCTCTGACTCTTTTCCAAGCCCAGCTGACTTGGGTACTTTATCGCAACCAGCTCAGCTTTATGAAGCCAAAAAGAAAAAATGGGGCAATTTGAACCTGAGACCGATTGGATATGAACCCTATTCTCAGTTTAATTCGGAATAAAAGAGATTGAACCAGAACCGAATTTTCCCAGGCAAGAAATTAACGTAGGTTCGATTGGGTTCCTGAAAATCCAGAGGAATTCCAGTCATTTGCGGAAAAAATGCGAATAATTTTATCAAAAAACAGGGCAATGAATTAAGATTAGATAGGATTGCGTAGGTTAGGTGGAGAAAAATTGTGGATTTAAGTGAAAAAGCTCTTGACTATTTGGAGGCACATATTCCTGAACTCGCTGAAGCTGCTTTTAAACAGGCCTATTGGGCAGCGCTGGCTTCTGGGAGTAGTGTGTTAATAGCTGAAAATGGAAGCCTTGTAGAGGTGTTTCCCGATGGGAAACGGGAGTTTAAAGAGAAATTGCCATCGTGGACGCCTGTGACGCGTGGGCAGAAGCTGGAAATTCAATGAATACAAATGTCCCACGTCTTCGTATGTTTGCTGGGCCGAATGGATCAGGCAAAAGTACTTTTAAAACAATGATTCGTCGAGAACTACTCGGTATTTATATCAATCCTGATGAAATTGAAAAGGAAATCTGTGATTTTGGATTTCTTGATCTCGATGCATATCAGGTAATGACTTCAAAGAAGGAGATTCTTGATTTTTTCAATCAATGTTTCTCGC
>Ga0210386_10002156_pt1 | contig 17143 bp, 14 predicted proteins | sample IncBWH32OmetaG_FD_160091 | JGI IMG/M metagenome (GOLD analysis project Ga0210386, IMG submission 160091) | Forest soil microbial communities from Barre Woods Harvard Forest LTER site, Petersham, Massachusetts, United States - Inc-BW-H-32-O ... | reverse complement strand
GAACCGTCTAAGATCTTGGTCCGGTCAACCACCCCAACAATACAGCCGGCCAGGTCATACTCACCATGGTGATAGAGATCCGGCAACTGCGCTGTTTCTCCACCGATTAAAGCACAATTTCCCGCCTTACAGGCCTTGGTAAAACCCGAGATCAGTTGGTCAAAAACTTCCGGATCCAGGCGTTCGGCTCCGATATAATCCAAAAAGAACAGGGGTCGCGCACCGGTGACCGCGATGTCATTGATACAATGGTTGACCAGGTCCTGAGCAACCGACTCGTGGCTGTTTAGCAAGACGGCGATCTTTAGCTTAGTGCCAACACCGTCAATGCTGGAAACCAGCACCGGCTCTTTCATTTGACCGAACTCAGCCCGAAACAGCCCTCCAAAACCCCCGATCCGGCCCAGGACCTCCGGGCCGTAGGTCCGCTGGACTTTTTCCTGGAGGCCTTGCTTGACCTGATTACCGAGTGCTATATCGACACCGGCCGCCGCGTAGGCCTTCTTCTTTGAGACTGGTCTCATTTAGAAGGAACGAATAGTCGAGGCTGGGTAATATCTTCCTGCAAAAGGTTTGATCGCCCTTTGCGACGTTCCATGATGAATTTGTCCAAGATGCCATCAAAAGGGACCGGATATTCCCCATCGAAACATGCCAGGCAAAACTGGTCCTTAGGCAGGCCGGTTGCCCGAACCATGCCGTCGATGTCCAGGTAGCCAACGGAATCGACGCCCAGGTACTTCTCAATCTCCCCGGGGCTACATTGATTAGCCAAGAGATTCTTGGGATCAGGAAAGTCGATACCGTAATAACAGGCATACCGATGCGGAGGACAGCTGATCCGCAGGTGGACTTCCTTCGCGCCGGCTTCCCTCAGGTTAACCACGCGAGCCCGGGCGGTTGTCCCTCGCACAACCGAATCATCCACAACTACCACTCGCTTACCTTCTACTAACTCCTTAATAAGATTCAGCTTCACTCGCACATTGAAGTCGCGAATGAGTTGAGTTGGCTGAAGAAAGGTTCGCCCGATGTAGTGGTTCCGAACAAAAGCATGCTCGTACGGAATGCCGAGCTCGTGACTGAACCCCAGCGCCGCATAGTTACCAGAATCGGGTACCGGTACCACCATATCAGCTTCCACGGGATGCAGGCGGGCCAGTTCCCTTCCCATTGCGACCCGAACTTTACTGACGTTGCGGTTCTGGATCATGCTGTCCGGGCGAGCGAAGTAAACGAACTCGAACATACAAAACGCCTGTCGCTCTTCCTTGAACGGCCATTCGGAGTGGATGCCGTCGTCGTTGATGATGATCACTTCGCCTGGCTCTACTTCGCGGACAAATTCAGCGTGAATGAGATCAAATGCACAGCTCTCAGAAGCCAAAATAAAGGCGTCATCCAATTTGCCCAGAACCAAGGGTCGAAAACCAAAGGGATCGCGAACTCCAATAATTTCTTTCTCGCTCATGACCACGAAAGAGAACGCCCCATGGAGCTGGCGGAGCGTGGTCAGCACGTTTCGTTGACCGGTAGGCTGAGCGAGCAGGTGCAAAACGATCTCGCTATCGACAGTGGTTTGAAAAATCGAGCCGCGGTTTTCCAGCTCATCGCGCAAGGGTGCAGCATTGATTAGGTTCCCGTTGTGAGCGATCGCTAACTGGCCACGAGCGCAGTCCACAACAAAGGGTTGGGCATTCTTGAGGGTGCTCGAACCGCTGGTGGAGTATCGAACGTGGCCAATTGCTCGAGAACCCTCCAAGGCCGCCAGATCCTTTTCACCAAAGACCTGGGACACCAAGCCCATTCCCCGATGGATATGAAACGGCTGAGACGGCCCATCGGCTGTGACTATACCGGCACTTTCTTGTCCCCGGTGCTGTAAGGCAAACAGCCCATAGTACGTCAGCAGGGCGGCGTCGGTATGCCCGTACACCGCGAAGACACCGCATTCGTGGGTAGGTATATAGTGAGTTTTCACAAATCTTGCTGAGACAAAGCCAGAGCAATAGAAGAATACCACGCCTCGTGGAGTTGATCCAAAGACCAAGATAGCGTGCCCTCGGGTCCCTCGATCGCCAATTCACTTCCGCCCACCGAACCAAGCCTGGTCAGCTCAATTCCGGCCTGAGCGGCCTCTTGTTGAACGAGGTCACTTGCCTCGCTTCGGACGGTAACAACAATTCGGGATTGCGATTCGTTGAACAGACTAACGTCCAGACGCTGATCCGCTTGGGATGAGCTCCCGCCCATCTGAGGTAGACGAATCCGGGCGCCGATTTTTTCCGCACCGCTCATACAACACTCAGCCAGCGCTACGGCCAAGCCTCCTTCCGAGCAGTCGTGGGCGCTCTTGACGACCCCTTTCCGAATCAGTGCTCGTAAGAATTTCTGGACGGCCAGCTCCCGATCAAAATCCAGCCGAGGAGGCAGGCCAGCCTTTTTTCCGAAAATGGTCTTGAGATACAGCGAACCGCCGATCTCGTCCCCAATAGCACCAATTAGAAAAATCACGTCTCCCTCGTTACGGAAGTACTGACGAGTGATCCAGCGCTCATCTTCAATTAAACCGATCATCCCAACCGTAGGGGTAGGATCGATCGTTCCTTCAGGACTTTCGTTGTACAAACTGACATTCCCTCCCGTCACCGGCGTTTCAAAACGGCGGCAAGCCTCTGAAAGTCCTTCTACCGCTTCCCGCAACTGCCAAAAATTCTCGGGGCGGTAAGGGTTGCCAAAATTGAGGTTGTCCGTGACCGCTAACGGAATCGCGCCAGAACAGGTCAGGTTGCGAGCAGCCTCCGCTACGGCAATTTTTGCGCCTTCTCGCGGGTCCAACCGGCAGTACAAATGGTTACAATCGGTCGTTGCGGCCAAGAACTTATCCGCCTCGCGCACATAGAAAACCGCGGCATCGGAGCCGGGTGGAACGATGGTTCCCGCCCGGACCGTGTGATCGTACTGTCTGAAAACCCAATTCTTAGAGGCAACCGTCGGGTGTGCCAACAGCTGTAACAGACTGTCCTTCGGATCGTGAAACTCCAGGTCCGAAACCACGATCGCCGGAGGCCGCGTAGGAATCGCAACCTCGCGTTCGTACACGGGTGCGTCGTCCGCTAACTGTTTGGCCGGGATTTCGACTTCGACTGAGCCATCGTCCAGAACCCGCATAAAGCCGTCATCCGTCACTATGCCGACCTTGGAGTAAGGAAGATCCCATTTTTCGAAGACTTCTTTAACCCGCTCTTCCTCGCCGCTACGAACGATGATGAGCATCCGTTCCTGAGACTCGCTCAGCAGGATCTCGTACGGGGACATGCCGGTTTCGCGTTTCGGGACTAGCGCCAAATCGATTTGGACTCCTGTGCCTCCGCGGCTAGCGGTCTCACAGGTGGAACAAGTGAGGCCGGCTGCTCCCATATCCTGGATACCGGCGACTGCGCCGCTGGTCAGAAGCTCAAGACAAGCCTCTAATAGCAATTTTCCTCGAAACGGATCGCCGACCTGAACCGCCGGCCGGTCCGCTTTTGATTCTTCGGTCAAATCGCGAGAAGCAAACGCCGCTCCCGCCAAGCCGTCCCGCCCAGTCTCGGATCCTACGTAAAATACCGCATTGCCGACGCCCGAGGCAGCTCCCCGGGCGATCTCCGCCTTCTTTAAAACGCCTAAACAAAGAACATTTACCAAGGGGTTGCCGTTATACGACCCATCGAAGGCGATCTCTCCGCCAATGGTGGGCACCCCAATGCAATTCCCATAGTGGGCAATCCCCGCGACTACGCCGCGGACCAATTTCCGGTTTTTCCGGGCCGCGTCGTTATCACCATGGATCGGCCCAAATCGGAGGGAGTTCATCAAGAAGACCGGCCGGGCTCCCATTGTGAAAATGTCTCGAATTATCCCCCCAACCCCGGTTGCCGCTCCCTGGAAGGGCTCAACCGCGCTGGGATGATTGTGGCTCTCCATTTTGAAGGCCACAGCCCAGCCGTCACCGATATCGATGACCCCGGCGTTCTCTTCACCCGCTTTTACTAGGACACGGGGGCCGGTAGTCGGAAATTTTCTGAGCTCTCGGCGCGTATTCTTGTAGGAGCAATGTTCGCTCCACATGACGGAGAACACGCCTAGCTCGGTAAAATTTGGTTCGCGGCCCAGGATCGCTGTGATGCGTTCGAACTCCTCTTCCGACAAACCATGTTGGCGCACCAGTTCGGGCGTAAGGATAGGAGTCATGCCGCGACCGATAGGAGGGTATCCACTAAGGATTTGAATAGTTGCAGACCGTCCTCACTCCCTAGGCGGCCTTCCCAAGAACGATCCGGATGAGGCATAAGCCCGAGAACGTTCCCGGCAGGGTTGCAAATACCAGCGATGTTGTTCCGGCTCCCATTCGGGTTCGCCTCCGGCGTAGGTTGACCGGTCTCATTCACGTAACGGAACACCACTTGTCCTCCGTCTTCGAGCTCCCTCAAGGTTTGGTCGTCCGCGTAGTAGGCGCCTTCACCATGGGCAATCGGCATTCGCAATATGGCACCCTCTTCTGACAACCGAGTAAACGGGGTGCGGTTGTTTTCCAGCTTCAAGTAAACTGGCTGGCACAAAAACAGAAGAGAGCGATTCCGGATTAACGCGCCGCGCAATAGCCCGGTCTCGCACAAGATCTGAAAGCCGTTACAGATACCGAAAACCGGCATGCCCGCATGGGCAGCTTCGATTACAGACTGCATTACGGGCGAAAACCCCGCGATGGCGCCGCAGCGGAGGTAATCCCCGTACGAAAAGCCTCCGGGAAGGATGACAGCATCAAAACCATCGATCGACGTTTCTTTGTGCCAAACGTACTCAGCCTTTACGCCAAGGCCGTCGGTTAGCGCGCGCAAACAGTCTTGATCGCAATTTGAGCCGGGAAAACGAACAACGGCAATTTTCATCGCGATCCTATTTCAATACGGCTCCTAAAATGCGGTAGTCTTCAATCACCTCGTTACAGAGAAGGTCTCGGCAGATCTCATCGAGTTTTGCCTCGTCCGGTTCACCAGTGAATTCTATCTCAATAATCTTTCCAACGCGAACTGTGCCGACATTGCTCAAACCGAGTTCGCGGACAGCGTTACGGACGGCTACACCCTGCGGATCCAGCACATTCCGCTTTGGCATCACGACAACCTCGAGTTTCACGGCGGAAACCATCAGGGGAGACGGGGGTTGCGTAAAGAAAAAATTTGAAAGAGGAATGGCCCGTCCCGCCTTCGTCTTAGGCTCGGCCGGAATGACAAATCTCCGGCTCGATCCCTCGTACAGATCCAAATTTGTCATTCGTAATCTGTCATCTTTCATTCCGCCGAGCCTAGGGCGAGCCAGGGCAGAACCCTAAGGCATCAAGCGAGAAACGCTTCGTAGGGCTGGACAGGTCCGACTCTGTTGATAAACTGCGGTGCATATGGCCCCTCCCTGGAAGTGGCTTTTGCCCAGCATCATCGCCATTTTGGCAGTCGAACCCTTGGGGGCGCAGCAAACTGGTGGGGGAAGTTCTCCGACCCCAGCAGCTTCGCCGTTGTCTGAGGCAGAACTGAAAGCAGCCGTCACTATCGATTCGCTAACCGTCCCGACACCGGGAGAATTTTTTAAAGCGATTGATAAGACCGGTAAACCGAACTGGGTATCCCAATTTAGGCCGCCAACACCGATCGGGGGGGTCAATCGAGCGCAAATGGCGCTGAACCTCGGTACCTTGATCGCGGACGGATACATAGCGGTAGAGGCGCAGGACGGTCAGCAGGTAAAAAATATTGGACGCGATGTACTCGCACTCGCGAAAAAACTCAGCGTCTCCGATAGCGTCCTGGCCCGAGGCAAAAGCATAACTCAATTTGCGGAGGACGGGTCGTGGGATCAGCTAAATGAAGAGCTGGAGGCCACACAAAACGAGGTAAAAAAGGCGCTCGAGGAGAATCGGGATAACGATTTAATCACGCTGGTAAGTATCGGCGGCTGGATACGCGGGACCCAAGTGGTAACCGGGCTCTTAGTCGAGAGCTACAATCCCGAAACGGCAAAGCTCCTGCGGCAACCTGCTCTGGTCGGTTATTTGCGAGGCAAACTGGATCAACTCCCGAATAGGATCCGGCAGGACAAGCTCGTCGTTAAGGTGAATGCCGACCTCAAGAACATTGCGACTCTGGTCTCATTCCCGGCGGATCACGTTCCCACAGCGGATGAAGTGAAGACCCTAAATCAAGCTTCTGCTAAATTGACCAAAGAAATCTCGGCCGGCGAATGAAACGTCTCTTACTCTCTCTCGCTCTTGTTCTCGGGACGACGGTGCTGTTCGGTGCAGACACTGACGACCAAACGAAAGCGCATAGCGAGGTCTTGGACCTTGCCGGCGCTTTTCAAAATGACGGATTCAAGCTCAGGGATGGAACGTGGTACGCGCAAGTTTCGCAAGGCCACCCCCAGACGCTCCAAGTCAATCTCTACAGCGGCAACGCTTACTGGTTTTCGGCGGCTGGCGCCGAGGGCTCTGCGGGTCTGACCGTCTCGGTGTTTGACGATCATGGAAATCCGGTCGAAGTTCAAGCCTACCAAAAGGATAACAAGGCTGCGGCAGGTTTTAGCCCAGACGCCAGCGGCTTGTATTACGTCGAAGTCTCGAGCTCCGCTCAAGCGGCGACCACCTTTTGCTTGATCTACTCTTACAAATAAAGTTTTTGCGTTTTCGATGGCCACGGCCGGAGCTCAGGTTAGAGAAACCACGTCGGGACCAACCGTTAAACAGTTCTCTGTTTTTCTGTTGAACAAGGTAGGAGCCCTTCTCGAAATTATTCGCTTGCTGAATGAGAGCCAGGTTCACGTTATCGGCCTGAATTCACAGGACTCGACCGATTCCGCGCTGGTCCGCATCATCGTGAGTGATCCGGAGGCGGTGGAACAGATTTTCGACCTACATGAGGTCGCCTACAGCATTTCAGAGATCTTGGTGGTTGAGATGCGGGAGGTCGCTGTAGATCTAAAGAAGCTGCTCTCTTGCCTGCTGATGGCCGAGGTCAACATTCAGGTTTGTTACCCACTCTTGCTCCGTCCCCACGGTCGTTCTGCACTCGCTCTCCATTTGGACGATACCGAGTGCGCACGATCGGTCCTCGGAGGCCGTGGTTTTACGATTTTAAATCAGACGGACTTGTCCCGGTAGGCTGCGCTTCGCAATCGTACTCGTCGTCGTCCTCGTCCTCGAAAACCGTGGTGCGTTAAGAAGGCCTGTTTGCTCCCAAGGCCTGGAGGGGAGCCGCTTCGGCACGCGCCCCTCGCCCTCGCGAATTTGTCCCAAGACTAATCCCGCCAAAACAGGTGAAAGTAGGCGGCTCCCGAGAACGTCCCATCGTTTTGCAGGTGTACAGCCGGGTGGAAACGAATCGGAGCCATGGGTGAAGCATCGCTCTGGGTTACTCTCGGGAGCCGCCTGTTTTCGCACGTTTCGGCCAGATTAGCGCCGAGACAAAATTTGCAAGGGTGGCGGGATACGTGCCAAAGCGGCTCCCCTCCAAGCGTTGCGAACAAACGGGCCTTGGTAACGCACCGCGCTTTGCCTTTCGAGGACGAGGACGACGACGAGCACGATTACGAGAGTGTGCTCATCTCTCTGCTACACCCGTCCTATGCTGATTTCCGGCTATACCCCGGGAAACTCACAATCGCCTCTTCCGATTCCTTTTCGCTGTCCGGTTCCAAATCGCTGAATCCGATGCCGAGGCGATGATCCCGGTAGAGCGTAATGGCCACATTCCGGTTTACCCGGATACATTGCTTGATTGCTTCCGGGTCTTTCTCGCAGAAGAGGACTGTCTTCCAGGAAAAGATATGTTTGGGCTTATGGAAATCGCTGTTAGCCACAAACGGCAATCGCTTTAGACCTATGGGATTGAAGATATCATCCCGATTGGCGACTTCCCAGGCGTCGAGCAATGGAGCGTATTGGTCGATGTGCTCCCAAAAATAGAGCGTGTTCTTCCCCCAATGAGTCTTGAACTCATGCGGGTGAGAAGCGATGGCTAGAGCCCCCTGACTGTGAATCTCCGCGATGGTCCGAGTTATACTCAGGCCGGGATCAATTGGGCCTTTCAGGTCGACGGCCAATAGATGCGCCGAAGACCGCTTGGTCAGGCCATCTTTGTTGAACTCGAGACCGCCCATCAGGATCATCCGGTATTTGTCGAGTGCCCTTTTCTTCTCTTTCTCGAGAATGTCGAAGTACTCAGGGACTAGATCCAGAGTCAGGACCAACCCGCTGAGGTTAGTGACTCGTCCAATCAGCTTTGTGTAGTCGCAGATATGGTCGGTCACGCAAAGGACATCAAAGCCCCGTTGGCCATAGAAATCGACCAACTCAGGAATGGTCAATTTGCCGTCCGAATAGACCGAATGGGTATGTAGGTCGCAAAGGAGGATCGAGGGCGATTTTTTTCGGGTCGATCTGGTAGATTCAATCTTGGGAACCAACACCTTACGGTTCGGTTCCGTGGCTTCGAGGCTAAGAATAAATCGAGCGATCTGCAGCGAAGCGGCGGGCCGGCTCAATTTGGAGACATTCTCCGTCCAGCGCTCAAGCAAGGCGCCGCTCTTCGTAAAGGCATCGTCGAGAGCCTCAACAATAGAGTCCGGATCCGGAGCCAGCTGTCCACAATCGTTTTCTACGATCAACCTGGCGTTACCTTCTTCCTGCCCCGGTACCACCTGGCTAATAAGAACGGGGGTTCGCGCAGCGATTGCTTCCTGAATTGTCGCCCCTCCGGCCTTCGTAATCACCAAGTGATGGCTCGTCAATAGCTCCGGCATTTTGGTCGTCCACCCCAGGATTTCGACCCGATGGCCAGGCACCCTGACCTCAGCTTCAATGGCCCGGCGGAGAGCAGTATCGCGGCCAACCGTAACCGTTAACCGGATATCGTCGCGCTTGCTGAGGCGCCGGACGAGCGAGGGGGCCTCTTTTTTGCCGGAATTAATCAGGTACAGAACCCGTTTCGGACCGACATCTTGGTTCGTGAACCGATGGTCCACCATCTCGGCGAAGCGATGAGTGACCGGAAAACCGAAGGTATGGATACGGTCGTCAGTTATCCCGGCAGCGCGTAGGACAGCCGCGGTGTCATCATTTGCCACGATGAAGTGATCGCTCGCACAACGGTACCAGATCGAATTCACCGTAATCGAATCAGTCACTACGGTAATCTGGGTGAAGCTTCGGGGTTCGCCAGCAGGTAAAACTTGGTCAATCACATACCCGTACAGCGGATAGGTGGAAATCACGGCATCAGGTTCAAACTGGCGCAGGAGGTCCGCCATCGCCCGTTTGAATCTGGTCAGCATGGGCATGTTCGTTTCCACGAACTGCGTCCCATCGATCACATTGTAGATCTTGCCCCAGACTCGTGGGGTCCGATTGATGGCCGCAATGTAAGCGCGTCGCAAAAATTCGTTTAGCCGGCCGTAGCACCGATCGAACAGATCGATGATCTGCACCTTGACCTCATTGCCAGCGACAACCTCCAACGCATCCCGAATGTTTCGAGCTGCCGTGTTGTGGCCTTCGCCGAATCCAGCAGTGAAGATCAAAATCTGCTTCATGCGCAGCAAAAAAAAGAAATCCGGACCGGTTTATATTTTGGGAGCGGAAATTGTTCGGATATAATAATGAGCCGGTGAGCGTAACTGAATGACCCACTGCCTTCCAGTGATTTTCGCACAACTCAAAATCAGGCGAGCCATCGAAAAAGGTACCAGCAAAGGAGTAACATTTGGTTTGTCTTAGCGTGCGGAAGCCCGGCAGCCATGTTCGCAGGGGTTATTTCATTCTCGGACTACTTTGTTTCCTCGCCACCTCATTCGCCCCTGGCCAGTCCTCCGATGAGGAGCAGCGCCTGAAGCAACTATTTTTAAAGAGCCGCCAGGAAATGCAAATCGTTCCTAGTCCGACTCCTACGCCCAAGGCGACGCCGGTTCCAGCGACCCCGCCTCGCAGACCCTTCCATAGTCGGGCTAAGGAGAGTGAAACTCCACTCGACCGGTCCGACGAGGAATCTGAAGAGCGAAGCGAACGTGCGGTGGAGACCCCGAAGCAGACTCCAAAGCCGACGCCGATGCAGACCCCTGTACCGGCGCCGACCGAGAAGGTCGAAGAGGTTCCGGCTCGGCCGACTGTAACGCCTCAAGAGGAAAGTTTGGCTGAACCGACTCCAAAAAAGAAACACCGCGGCTGGTTCTTTTTTCATTTCCACTCGGACGGCGATGAAATCGTGATCCAAAAGTCCGGAAGTCAGAATGAAACGGTACCGGTCGGCCACTATAACGGTCGATGGCGTTATTTAACTCCCGCTGTGCGCCGGGCCATCGATGACGCGCGCGTCGCCAGGAACCGGTGGAAATATATCGTGGTCCACAATAGCGGAACTCGCCAAGGTAACGCGCGGATCTTTGATTATTATCATCGGCACGTCAGGCGGATGCCGAACGGCCTTGCCTATCATTTCGTCATTGGTAACGGGACCTCAAGCGGAGACGGCCAGATCGAGATTGGCAATCGATGGGTCATTCAACTCGCCGGCGGACACGTCCACAGTGACTATCTCAACTACATCTCGATCGGTATTTGCCTGGTGGGCGATTTTAATCGTGATCTTCCTACCAGAGCTCAGTACGAAGCCTTGGACGAACTGACTCGATATCTGCGACAGCGGGTGGGCAAGGTCGACGGACGCTACTCCATTGTCCTAGGTCATAAAGAGATAAATCCGCGTCCCACCGATTGCCCTGGAAACCGTTTCCCACTTAACTGGTTGCATCGGACTTTTCCTAACAATTAAGCAAGCACCCGCTTGCAAATGACAGAAGACAGAATTTTATCTAAAAAATGATAAGAACTCGTAATTTGTAAGTTGCCGTTCTGTCATTTCTCTCGTGATTGGTCCGCTGAATCCGCTACCATCGTAACATGGAAATCGGCCTAACCGGAGCCTCGGGTTTTCTGGGTAGGCATATAATCGAGCAAGCGATTGCGGGAGGCGATAAGGTGGTGGCGTTTTCGCGAACCCCACACCGCCAAATACGAGGTTGTGTCCGGACGGCACTATTCGGTCCAGGACTCCATCTTAATGGTCTGGGTGCTATCGTTCACCTGGCCGGAGAATCGATTTTCGGACTTTGGACCAATGCGAAGAAGGAACACATCTTTCGAAGCCGGGTGGAAGGAACCCGATGGATTGTCAAAGCCATCCAGGGCGCACCCGACCCACCGAAAGTGTTGGTGTGCGCCTCCGCTATTGGGATCTACGGGGATCGGGGCGACGAAGAACTAACAGAAAGACGCACGACCGGCGCTGGAGAATTTCTTGCCGAGGTGAGCCAGGCTTGGGAGGCTGCAGCGCAGGAAGCAACCTCCGCGGGAACTCGCGTCGTCACCGTACGCATCGCACTAGTACTTGGGGGCAAAGGTGCGCTGGCCGCAATGCAGCCGGTTTTTCGCCTTGGATTGGGAGGCCGGTTCGGGAAAGGCGACCAGTGGATGTCTTGGGTCCATATCAGAGACATCGCGAATATTTTTTTGTACGCGACCAAAACCGAGAGTCTGTCTGGACCGGTGAATGGCGCGTCGCCTAATCCAGTTCGAAACAGTGAATTCACTCGGGTCTTAGGCACTCTACTTAAGAAGCCAACCTTTTGTACGGTCCCCTCAGCCTTAGTGGGCACATTGTTGCCGGAGCAATCCTCGCTGGTCCTCGATAGCCAGAGAGTTATCCCGGAGAAACTCCTGACTGCGGGCTTTCAATTCCAATTCCCGTTTTTGAATGAAGCCCTAAAGGATCTGATCAAACCGTAGGTAAGGTCAGAGGCAGGTTCGACAGGGCCTCCAGCACGTGATCGGTAGGGCGAAAATCTCGGTGCGCCCAGTGTTTGCCACCTCTAAACGCCGGATTTGAGCCGTGCGTGCGCGTCGCCTTGCCTATGATGGTGCGATTTATGGACGATCCGAATTTACGGTGATGCGTTACCCACGGAACGGCTCAAATCCGGCGCGATGAGGTTTCCGGGGTGGCAAATTCTTGGGCGCGCCGAGATTTTCGCCCTACCTCTGGACTTCACTTCTTTCCTGAAGCACAAGCTCCTGAAGCGACACCTTTAATGCTTCTATCCCTTCGTTATTCTGTGCCGAGATCGGAACGATCTTCCGGTCGGGGAACCGCTGTTCCAGGGCTTTAAGATGCTCGGCGGCCTGAGGCAAATCCATTTTGTTTGCCACAATCACCCACGGTCGCCGGCCTAGCAGAGGATCGTATAAGTCTAGCTCTCGGCGCAGGGTTTGGAGATCGTTAACCGGATCACGCCCCTCACTTCCGGCAGCGTCCAGCAAGAAAACCAGGAGTTTGCACCGAACAATGTGCCTTAAGAAATCGTGCCCCAAACCAACATTGCGATGGGCGCCTTCAATCAGCCCGGGAATATCAGCCACCGTCAACCTGCGATAATCATCGAACTCAACCACACCAACAGTGGGGTTTAAGGTTGTGAACGGATAAGAAGCCACCTTCGGGTGAGCTGCAGACAATTTACCAAGTAGAGTCGACTTGCCGGCATTTGGATATCCCACCAGACCGACATCTGCGATCATTCTCAGCTCCAAGAGGAAATCGCCCTCCTCACCCTCCTCTCCCTCGGTGAACTGTCGAGGCACCCGATTGCGTGAACTCTTGAAATGTGTGTTGCCCTTCCCCCCGGCGCCACCTTTACACAGAACGAACCGTTGGCCTGGCTCCGTCAGGTCGGCCAGCACTTCGTGGTTGGAAGGAAAGGCTGCGGGCAAGTCCCCCGCTGTCGCGTTATCATTTCCGGAGGCATTTGTCCCAGGCGAATAACGATACGCTACTGTTCCTACGGGGACCTTGAACACGGCGTCGGCCGCCGCCTTTCCATACATATCCTTACCCATCCCATGCTGACCCGACTTCGCTCGAAGCAGAGGGCGGTAAAAGAAATCCACCAAATTGTCGGTGTGGACATCTGTTTCCAGGATAATGTCTCCTCCCCTTCCTCCGTCTCCCCCATCCGGGCCGCCTTTAGGCACAAACTTCTCCCGGCGAAAACTGACACAACCGTTGCCACCATCTCCGGCTCTTGCGTGGATTTTTATGCGATCAACAAACATCTAGCCAGAATATCTCACACTCACTCCTAAGAGGCCTACAGACCGTTTGCAACAGTGCGAGATATTCAAGATGACAAACAACAATGATAGATGACAAATAGCCGCGTCTCGGCAACGCATCATCCGGCGGCCGCCGGATCATCGTGTCATCTGTCATTCCTTATCTGCGCTCGATCAATTCTTCGTAAAGCTGCTTGGTTTGGTGGGCAATTGCCGCCCAACTAAACTTTTCGACAGCTCGTTTCCGCCCGGCTTGCCCAAAGCGCTGCCTCAGTTCCGGGTCCTTCATCAACGCGTTAATCTTAGAAGCTAAATCACGAGAAAACTTTTCCGGCTCAAGCGGTTCAAACGGGCTCTCCTGCAATTGCTCGAGCGGCACTAGAAATCCAGTCTCACCATCAACAACCACTTCCTTTATGCCACCGACGGCGCTCGCCACCACCGGCGTCTCACAGGCCATCGCTTCCAGATTGATGATCCCAAACGGCTCATAGATGGACGGACAGCAGAAAACCGCCGCGTGGGTGTAAAGTTGATAAACCGCAGATTTGGGGACCATGCTGTCGATCCAGACGATATGAGAATTCTGCGTCCGAGCCGTTTCGACGGCCTGCAGCATCTCAGCCGCAATTTCCGGGGTATCCGGAGCACCGGCACAAAGGACCACTTGGGTGTCCGGCTCCAAATAACGAATGGCTCGGACCAGGTGGATGATCCCCTTCTGACGGGCAATTCTACCTACGAATAGAACGTACGGCTTGGTCATATCGATCCCGTACTGCTTCAAAGCATCGGTTGCTTCGGTTGGTTTGTATTCGTCGGGATCGATCCCGTTATAGATGATTCGGACGCGCTTCTCGTCCACGTTGAACAAGCGCATAACATCCGCCTTCGTTCCCTCTGAAACCGCGATCACGGCGTCGGCCATCTCGATGGCGGTCTTTTCTAGCCAGCTACTGAAGTCATAGCCATGGCCGAGCTGTTCTCGTTTCCACGGCCTCAAAGGTTCTAAAGAATGAATCGTGATAACCAACGGGATCCCGTAGTTCAGCTTTGCTAAAATCCCGCCAAAATGCGCGTACCAGGTATGGCAATGGACGATGTTCGCGTCCGTGCCCGCGGTATTGAAGTCGGTACATCTGCGCAGGGCGCCGAACACCGAGACTAGATTCTTTGGACATTTAAACGAGGAGGTATCCAGCGGAAAGCCACGAACCTGCAAGTTACCTTCATCTGCACGTTGATCACCGAACGCTCTCACATCCACCTGGATGAGCTTGGCTAACTCACGGCTGAGATAATCGACATGGACACCGGCGCCTCCATACGTGGATGGGGGGTATTCGTTTGTGAGGAGAAGCGTTTTCATGGCATTTCAGCGGCTTGATGGTCAGGATACCGCGAAGCGGGCAAAGATCATAGCCCAGGGTTTTAAGCCTGGGTTAGGCGCATAAAAAAAACGCTCTGAAAGTAGAGTCCAAGTGGATAATAGGCACTGCCGGGCGAAATCGACGATCACGCCACCATTGGGTGCCACTTTCAAGACACGTCTCGTTCACCACCTGACCGGGGCTAAAACCTCGAGGTACGAACTACAACCGCTTTGCGGAAGAAATCTGAACCTTACTCCGCTCGATGCTACCTAAAAATAATCGGAATGATCAGAATCGCGACGATGTTCGCCACTTTAATCATCGGGTTGATGGCAGGTCCGGCGGTATCTTTATAGGGGTCTCCGACAGTATCGCCGGTTACCGCGGCCGCGTGAGCGGCAGATCCTTTTCCTCCATGCGCGCCATCTTCAATCAATTTCTTGGCATTGTCCCAGGCACCGCCGCCTGAAGTCATGGAGATCGCAACGAAAAGACCGGTCACAATTGTACCCACCAATACGCCTCCCAGAACCAGCGGCCCCAGGAAAGCTGCGACGATTACAAAAATCACGGGCAGCAATGCGGGGACTATCATCTCTCGTAGAGCAGCCTTGGTCACAATGTCGACACAAGCCCCATACTCAGGGTTTTCAGTTCCATTGAGAATACCCGGTTTGGCTTGTAGTTGCCGTCTCACCTCCTTAACCACCGCACCGGCGGTTTTGCCGACCGCCTCCATACTGAGAGCGCTAAACAGGAATGGTAGCAATCCTCCAATGAAAAGCCCGATAATGACTTGAGGTCGCTCAAGCGAGAAATCCAGAGCGTTGGCGGCATCACTACCGCCCCCAAAGTGCGCTCTCAACTCAGCCACATAAGAGCCGAATAGGACCAGCGCCGCCAACCCAGCAGAAGCGATCGCGTATCCCTTGGTGACCGCTTTCATAGTATTGCCAATGGCATCGAGATTGTCGGTAGCCAGTCGGGTCTCTTTTGGGAGATCGCTCATCACAGCGACGCCGCCGGCGTTATCTGTGATGGGACCGAACGCGTCCAACGAGATGATAATCCCGGCCATGGAAAGCATGCTGGTGACAGCAACCGCCACCCCGTAAAGACCGGCAGTCGAATAACTGAGCAAGATAGCCAACGCGATACACACTACCGGCAAAGCCGTCGACTGTTGGCCCACGGCCAGCCCAGCGATGATGTTGGTGGCGTGTCCGGTCTCGGACGCCTGGGCGATCTTCTTAACCGGGGCGCAGTCCTTAGACGTGTAATAGTTGGTGATAACAACAATGACGCCGGTCATCGCTAACCCGATCAGAGCGGCGAGATAGACTTCGAATGAACTATGGGTCTGGTCACCAATCTTGAAGCTGCTCGGGAAGAGGAGCATTGTAACTGGGAAGTAGAGAATGGCTGAAACGATACCGCTGGCCACTACCGCCTCGACCAGCACTCTCCCAGGTGCTGTGGTTCTCTTGTTTACGTAGAAAATTCCCGCGATCGCTCCGATTACCGATATGCCACCCAAAAGGAACGGGTAGATCACGGCTTCAGGGACCTCTTTGAGGGTCAGGAAGCCGACCAACATCGTACCAATAATACTGATGGCGTAGGTCTCGAAGACGTCCGCCGCCATGCCGGCACAATCACCCACATTGTCGCCAACATTATCTGCGATCGTTGCGGGGTTGCGCGGGTCGTCTTCGTCCAGATGACTTTCTATCTTCCCGACCAGGTCCGCGCCGACATCGGCCGCCTTGGTATAGATGCCGCCTCCCAGACGGGCAAAGACGCTGATCAAGCTCGCGCCCAGGGCTAACCCAACTAAACTACCGATGGCTTTTTCCAGCCCAAAGATCTGCTGACCCACCAAAAAAAAGATCCCGACCGAAAGCAGTCCTAACCCTACGACCAATAACCCGGTAACGGCTCCTCCATTAAAGGCAACCCGTAACGCAGCTTCGGTTGAGCTGGTCGCCGCCTGAGCAGTGCGACTGTTCGATATAACTGCGACCCGCATACCAATATATCCCGCGGCCATCGAACAAGCTGCCCCAATCAAAAATCCGAACGCGGTAAAGAAATCTCGGGTAAACCCAAGCACGAAAAAAATGACCACCGCGATAATGCTAACCGACAAAATTTGACGATTCAGGTATGCCTTAGCCCCCTCTTCGATAGCGCCCGCAATCCGGCGCATCGTGTCGTTCCCAGGCGAATAGCCAACGATCATCTTGATCAGATACAGAGCTGCTCCTAGCCCAATCAGTGCGCAAATTAAGGAAATCCAGATTCCAGTATCGAGGGGGAAGCTAGTGGCTAAGCAAGGAGCAATCATACAGTAGGTGTAAGGGAACAACAGATGCTCAGGGTGCGACATTTTTGCAACCTGAACTAACTATCGATAACAATTTTTGGAGAGATATTCGGTTTTTTGCTAAAAAAACCTATCAAGTTTGGCTTCGCATTGGGGGGTTAAACGGGGAGGGAGGGAAATTCTTACTGCAGCAACGCGGCTACGATCGCTTTCTGCGCATGCAAACGGTTTTCCGCTTGATCAAAGATGGTG
>Ga0210386_10002154_pt1 | contig 17153 bp, 17 predicted proteins | sample IncBWH32OmetaG_FD_160091 | JGI IMG/M metagenome (GOLD analysis project Ga0210386, IMG submission 160091) | Forest soil microbial communities from Barre Woods Harvard Forest LTER site, Petersham, Massachusetts, United States - Inc-BW-H-32-O ... | reverse complement strand
GCCCGCGGCCGGCGGATCGTATTTATAGTCGGTGCGGTGAGCGATCCGGATGCGCATGGCTGGAGGCAGCGATCAGTCGTCCATCATGGGGCTAAACGCGAAGAATACATGATAGCCGTGGCGACTGTCCCGGTCTTGCGACGAGCGATGATCGGTCCCGGTCACAGCAGATATTGTTGCGAAACCGCGGTGCCGAGACGGTTATTGTCCTCGACGAAGGCGTCAATGAATTCGTGCAGACCGTTCTGGAAAATCTGGTCGATCTTTGAGTTCTCAAGCCGGGCGCGGACGTTGCGCGCCTGACGCTGCGCCGGGCCTTGGCGGCCATAAGCGTTGGCGATGCGATCGAGATTTTGCACCAGGTTTTCGTAGCAGCTTGCCAGCGAGCGCGGCATCTCGTCCCGCAGCATCAGCAGATCGGCGACGAGCCAGGGTTTGACGTTCTCGCGATAGACCCAGTGATAAGCGGTGAGCGCCGATACCGAGCGTAGAATAGAGGTCCATTGGTAGTAGTCGAGCGGACCGCCAACTTGCTCGAGCGCCGGCAAGAGCAGGTGATATTTCACGTCGAGGATACGCGCGGTATTGTCGGCGCGTTCCATATAGACGCCGATGCGCGAGAACCAATAGGCATCGTTGCGCAGCATGGTCCGATAGGCCGAGCCGTCGAAGCGCAGCGACGATCCGAGCACCCAGCGCAGATAGCGGGCAAACTCCTCGCGCGAGCGTGGCCCGTTGCCCCAGCGTTTCAGTTCGAGCCAGGCGCCGTTGATGGCGTCCCACATTTCGCTGGTCAGCGCGGTGCGCACGGCGCGCGCGTTGAGGCGAGCGGCTTCGAAGCAATTGCGGATTGACGACGGATTGCTGGTCGAGAAAGCGAGGAATTCGGTGACGGTCTCTTCGTTGGCCTCTTTGTAGTGCTCGAAGAAGGCGCCGGCGCAGCCGGCGGTCGCAACCGCGGATTCCCATTCGTTGGTGGAGCCGACATAAGCGAGCGGCAAAGCGGTGAGCCGCAACGTGGTGTCGAGAATGCGCGCAATATATTCGGCGCGTTCGACATAGCGGGCGAGCCAGTAAAGATTGTCGGCGGTGCGTGAAAGCATTGGTCTATCCGTCGAGCGCCCGATTATTCGTCCAAGCTATCCGTCCAGAGTTATCCATCCAGAACCCAAGTGTCCTTGGTGCCGCCGCCCTGGCTGGAATTGACCACGAGCGAGCCTTTCTTGAGAGCGACTCGCGTCAGTCCGCCGGGCACGATGCGGATGCGGTCGCGGCCGACCAGCACGAAGGGCCGCAGATCGACATGCCGCGGCGCGATGCCTTCCTCGACGCAAGTCGGGCAGGTCGAGAGCGCCAGCGTCGGCTGGGCAATGAAATTCTTCGGGTCGGCTTTGAGCTTGGCGTGGAACGCGGCAATCGTTGCTTTGTCGGATTTCGGGCCGATCAGCATGCCGTAGCCGCCCGAACCGTGGACCTCCTTCACCACCAGTTCTTCGAGATGATCGAGCACATAAGACAGATGCTCGCTCTCGCGGCAGCGCCAGGTCGGCACGTTCTTCAGGATCGGCTCTTCACCGAGATAAAATTTCACGATCTCCGGCATGTAGCTGTAGACCGCCTTGTCGTCGGCGACGCCGGTGCCGACCGCATTGGCCAACGTGACATTGCCGGCGTGATAGGCCGACATCAGGCCGGGCACGCCGAGCGCGCTGTCGGGACGAAACACCAGCGGATCGAGGAAATCGTCGTCAATGCGGCGGTAAATGACGTCGACGCGCTTGAGCCCTTCGGTCGTGCGCATATAGACGACCTCGCTTTTGACGACGAGATCGCGGCCTTCGACCAGTTCGACGCCGAGCTTGTCGGCGAGGAACGAATGTTCGTAATAAGCGGAATTATAAACGCCGGGCGTCAGCAGAACGACGTTAGGCTCCGACGATGCCGCGGGCGGCGCGATGGATTTGAGCGTGGCGAGTAACTCGTCCGGATAATTCTCGACCGGCGCCACGCGATAGCGCGAGAACAGTTCTGGAAACAGCCGCAGCATGATCTCGCGGTTCTCCAGCATGTAGGAGACCCCGGACGGCGTGCGCGCATTGTCTTCGAGCACATAGAATGTCTCGGCATCGAGCCTGACGATGTCGATGCCGGCGATATGGACGTAAATGTCGTGCGGGACCTTCTGGCCGTTCATCTCCGGGCGGAACACCGGATTCTGAAACACCAGATCTTCGGGCACGACGCCGGCTTTGAGAATCTCGCGGCGGCTATAGACGTCTTTGATGTAGGCATTGATGGCTTTGACGCGCTGCTCGAGTCCGCGCCGCAGCAGATCCCATTCCTTGGCCGAGATGATGCGGGGAATGACGTCGAAGGGGATCAGGCGTTCCTGCGCCTCGGGATCGCCATAGACCGCAAAGGTGATGCCGATGCGGCGGAACAACAGTTCGGCTTCGCGGCGGCGGAAATCCAGGACGTCGGGTTTGACTTCGGTTAGCCATTGCGACAATTCGGCATAGGCCGGCCGCACGTCATCCCCAGTCCCATTCATTTCGTCGAACATGTCGACACCCGGCCGCTTCCGTCGCAAACCTTTGCGGCGTCTACACTTGTAGCAGTATTCAACCGTAGCAAGCTTTGCGCCAACTCAAGAGCAAATCGGGCCGACATCGGGCGGGTGATGGAATGCCCCGAATGCCCGCCGATTCCCATTTTTGCCCATGTTTTGGGCGGTTTGACTAGAGTGATGGCGTCGCTGTGCCCTGCGGCCGCGCTCGGAGCCAGCGCCGTGAAGGCGATGGAAGGCACCAAGGGTCGCTTGGGCCGTCGCTTGAGCACCGCTTGAGCACCTGGGGCAAGCGCGCTAGAGCAGGCGGCATCACGGGGAGAACGACCATGGCCGAAACAACGGCTGCAACCGGCAGCGGGATCGTCACCGCCGCGGTGCTCGTGATCGGCGACGAGATCCTGTCGGGCCGCACCAAGGACAAGAATATCGGCTTTATCGCCGAATACCTCACCGGCGTCGGCATCGATCTCAAAGAGGTGCGCGTCGTCCCCGACGAGGAGGCCGAAGTCGTCGCGGCGGTCAATGCGTTGCGCGCGCGCTACACCTACCTGTTCACCACCGGTGGTATCGGACCGACCCACGACGATATCACCGCCGATTGCGTCGCCAAGGCTTTCGGCGTTCCGCTGCATTATCATCCGCAGGCAGTCGAGATCATGCGTGCGCGGGTCGCCGCAACCGGCGGCGTCATGAACGAGGCGCGCATGCGCATGACGCGCGTGCCGGAAGGCGGCGAGCTTGTTCTCAACAAAATCTCTGGCGCACCGGGCTTCCGCATCGGCAATGTCATCGTCATGGCCGGCATTCCGACCGTAATGCAGGCGATGCTCGAATCCGCCACGCCGCAGCTCAAGACCGGCGCGCGGATGCTGTCGGAGACCGTGCGCGCCGATTGCCGCGAAGGCGATATCGGCACCGAACTTGGCCAGATCGCCAAAGTCTTCCCGGATGTCGTGATCGGCTCGTATCCGTTCGTGGACGAGAGGGGCGACGCCAATACCAATGTGGTGATGCGCTCGCGTGACCCAGCCCGCCTGGTCGTGGTGAAACAGGCCGTCGAAGCCATGCTGGTGCGGGTCAAGGACCTGCTGCCCCGCAAGATCTGATCGCGGCGGGCGGTCAAAGAATGTGCCGCACGCGCGATTGACGGGATACGGCTACTGCGGCGCAATCACGCATATGATTCGCCCCTTGGTCACCCAACTTGGGACAAGCTTGCGCACGAAACCTGGATCATGAAGCAGCGGCGTTGGACCAATAGTCTTGTTTGCCTGCGCATTGTCGTCGCGCTTGTCGCGGCGCTAGTTGCGACGCTGCTGGGCGCCGGCTTTGCCGCGGCGTCGGCCGACCTGCACGGTCTCGGTGTCGTCTATCTGCACGGCAAGGCGTCCTGGCCGGGTGCGCTCAATGGTGGAATCTTGAGCTCGCTCGAAGACGAGGGTGCGCTCGTCGCCAAGCCGGAAATGCCATGGTCGTTCCACCGTCGCTATGCGGCGACCTATGACCAGGCGATGGGCGAGATCGACGCGGCAGTGGCCGGATTGAAAGCCAAGGGCGCGACCCGCATCGTCATTATCGGTCATTCGCTCGGCGCCAATGCCGCCATCGGTTATGCCGCGCGGCATCCCGATCTTGCCGGCGTCGTCGCGATGTCGCCCGGCCATCTGCCGGAACAAGACGGTATGCGCAGTTATGTCAGCGATGCCGTGGCTCGCGCCAAGAAATTGATCGCCGAGGGGAAAGGCAACGTGCCGCAAGACTTTCCCGACATGGCGCAAGACATTCCGCTGGGTGCGACCGCGACGCCGATCGTCTATCTGAGTATGTTCGATCCCGACGGCCCGGCGGTGATCCCCAAGAATGCGGCGATCATCGGGTCAGCGCCAAGGCCGATGCCGCTGTTGTGGGTGGTCGGCAAGCTCGATCCAATCGATCGCCGCGGCCCGGAATATGCCTTCAATGTCGCCGCCAAGAATCCGAAAAGCAAATATATCGAGGTTTTTGCCGGCCATCTGACGACGCCGCTCGTGGCGCAGGGAAAAGTGGTCGATTGGATCAATTCGCTGTGATTGGACTGCTGCCATAATTTGGCTTGTTGCAGCGCACGCCGATACTTAATTAGCCGATACATTAGCTTCATCTTCGGCATGCATTATTCTCATCCGGCGCGAGCGGTATTCAAGTGAGCGAGACGGACGCCCTTCTCAGCGTATTGCGGCAGGCGGCTGACGCCGATTGCGCCGCCGCCATCGAGCGCACCATTCGCGAAGGCGGCGATCGCGATCTTTGCCGCGTCAATGTGCTGAGTTTCGCCGGCAAACATCGACTCGATGAAGAAAAAACGATCTCGGCCTTTCTGCACGCCGCGCGGCTCGGCCTATTTGAACTGTCGTGGAACGTGATCTGCCCCGGCTGCGGCGGCGTGCTCGATGCGACGTCGACATTGAAGACGGTCAATCGCGACGAATACGATTGCGGCCTCTGCGCCACCGGCTACAAGCCGACGCTCGATGAAATGGTCGAGGTTACTTTCACGGTGAGCCCGCGCGTGCGCCGCATCGGTGCCCATACGCCCGATACCTTGCCGGAGACCGAATATTACCGGCAGATATTCTGGAGCTCGAGCATCGATTTGCCGGACGATCTCGACGCGGCGCTGTCGGAGTTCACCATGGATTCCATCGAGCTCGAACCCGGCGAGCGCGCGGTGCTGTCGGTGCAATTGCCGGACGATTTCGTCATCGTGTTCGATCCGGTCACCCATGGCACGCAATTCATCGACGTCAAAGGCGAGCCGACCCGCGAGCGGCAAGTGCTGTCGATGGTGTTCAACAAAGTGAAAGCGCCGGTCGGCACCGTCGAGATGCAGCCCGGGCCGCTGCGGCTGTCATTGGAGAACCGCACCGACCGCCGGGTGCTGCCGTCGATGTGGGTCGCCGGCGATGCGCTGCATCGCCTTCTCGGCAATCGCAAGCCGTTCCTGACGGCGAAGCGGCTTCTGACCAATCAAACATTCCGCGACATTTACCAGACCGACACGCTCGATCACGATCAGCGGCTGCGGATTACGAGCCTCACGTTTCTGTTCACCGACCTCAAGGGCTCGACCGCGCTCTACGAGCGCGTCGGCGATCTCGTGGCCTACGACTTGGTGCGCCAGCACTTCGGTGTTCTGCATGAGATCGTGGCGTCGGAGGCGGGCGCCATCGTCAAGACCATCGGCGACGCGGTGATGGCGACATTTGCCACGCCCGACCGCGCGCTCGCCGCCGCCCTGAAAATGCGTGAGGCCATGGCGCGCATCAACGCCGAGCGCGGCAACGAGGACTTGCTGCTCAAGATCGGCATTCATGAGGGACCGTGTCTCGCGGTGACGCTCAACAACAGCCAGGATTATTTCGGGCAGACCGTGAACATGGCCGCGCGCGTGCAAGGGCTTGCTTCCTCGCGCGCGATCTTTGTCACCCAGCCGGTCATCAATGACAAGAAGACGGCGAACATCCTTGCGAAATTCGGCCTGCACCCGACCATGCAGCGGGCGGCTTTGCGCGGCATTGCCGACGAGACCACGGTTTACGAGATCCCGTGAATAAGGCGCCGGTCCGCGCGAATTCGAGCTTTGGCGACATCCCGATCCGGCAACCCCGCTCCGCGAAGAAGGCGTGGCGAGGCTTTCGGCCCTCGGCTATTATGGTGCGGCCGAAAATAATCAGGAGGATCCGCCGTGGACGCCGTCACGCCGAAAGAAGCAAAATCTTCGCAGCACGACACGCTCGACACCCATTCGCATGTGGTGCGGCCCGCGGCGATGGAATGGAAAAAGACGCGGTTTGCCGGCTGTGAGGTGAAAGGATTGTTGTTCGACAAGGAAACCGGCGTGGTCACCGCGCTGATGAAATTTGCGCCGGGCGCGGTGCTGCCCGACCACGAACATGTCAAGATCGAGCAGACTTATGTGCTCGAGGGCCGGCTGGTCGATAAGGAAGGTCCGGCCGAGGGCTTGAGCGTCGGTCCCGGCGAGTTCGTCTGGCGCGAGGCCGGCAGCCGCCACGTCGCCTGCACGCCCGAGGGCGGGCTTATGCTTGCCATGTTTCAGGTGCCCAACAAGTTTTTCGAAAAGGACGGCCGGGTGACCGACATTTCCGGCACCGACTGGGATGCACTTTGGGGGCACGTGTTCAAGGACTGAGGACTTGTGAGGGAATTTGCGATGAGAAAGACGCTGCGGATATTGGCCTGCGCAGGCGCGACGCTGTTTCTGCTGACGGCGGCCGCATCCGCGCAGGGCGTCACCTTAGGAGACGGTGGCCTAGGCATCTCGCCCTTCAAGCAGCAGGACAAGAGGCCGCCGACCCAGGAAGAAATCGAGAAGCAGCAGAAACTCGACGACGCCTACAAGGCGGCAACCAATAAGATCCCGGATCAGAAGTCCAATGATCCCTGGGCCGTGGTTCGGCCGTCGAGCCCGACGCCGGCGCCGAAGAAGAAGACACAGTGAACATGGACCAGTGAGCATGGACTGGTGAGCGTGCATCAAAACGGCCGGTCCTGACTCGAATCGGGCGTTATATTACCAAAACCCGATGCTCGAAAAGTCCGTGCGCAGCCGTAACCCTCACTTCCGGCGCACATGCTGCCGATGCTACAAGCAAGCCGCGCGGGCTTCATAGCGGAGTCCGCTCTGCGGACGTGGCGAAATGGTAGACGCAAGGGACTTAAAATCCCTCGGGGGGAAACTCCTGTGCCGGTTCGAGTCCGGCCGTCCGCACCAAGGCCATTAGCGTGCTGCCGCTGTCGCCGCTATATAAGGGCAATGGCAAGCCGACCTTGCAAACCTGACAACGATCTCAAGGGGCTCTGGCGCATGGTGTTCGGCACACCGTTCCCGGCTTGCGGCATGCCGGAGGAAACCGGCGTCGCGAATGGCGACAATCCTGAGTCCGCCCCGATCTCGCCAAGCGAGCGCGAGCCGCGCGCTGAGGCCGGCTGTTCCGATCATTGATTGAGCGATTTGCGCTAGGCTTCGTCGCGCGCGAGCGTGCTGTTCTCAAAGCCCTCGACAAAGACCTGGCCGATGGCGCGGGTGAGCGCGCCGGCGGCGAGCGCGGAGACGCCCAAGCCCACCAGCACGCCGCCGGGCACGATCCACATCAGCGTCGAGGACGTGGCAAGACCGAAACCTGAGGGCGCGGCGCCGCCGATCAGGCTGACGATTGCCGCTCGCGCGCGGTCGCGCTGGAACGGCACCTGATAGAGCTCGCTGAGTTGCCGCACCATACGCAGATTGACCGCGGTGACGCTTGCGATGTTGACGACCGCGAGCGGCAGAAGTCCGCCGACCGCGGCATAGGTGCGATGCCGTTCGATGATCTTTCTGGCGAAGCCGCGGCGCTTCGCAGCCATCTGATCGGGCAGAGCGCGCGGCTGAGGCCGTGCGCTTGCCGCCGGAGCAGAATCATTGGCGATCGGCGCCGACGACACTGCAAGCACCGGCTCGTCCGCGATCTTATTGAATGCCGGAGCAGGGCGGGGTGCCGGTTCCGGCGCCACTTCATCGGGAACGATGCTGCCGGCAAAGGCGTGGACGTTATCGCCGGTCCGGTTGATCGCCTTGGGAAGTTGTTTGCGGGTCATGCGGCGGCCTGTTTTACGCCGAGAACGGCATCGAGCTCATCGGCAATTGTCGCGATCTCGCGCGCAGCCGGACCTTTCCAGCTGATCAGGCTCGGGGTGGCGCCCCACAGCGTCGCTTCCGGATAGGCGACGCGGTTTTGCATTTCGGCGGCCAGCACCGGCAGGCCCGCTTCGGCGAGTTCGTTGCGGATGTGCCGAGCGATTACGGAGTCGCGCGTCGTCTGCGTCAGCAGGCAACGGAAGACCGGACGCCGTCCGTCGGGACGATCGGTCAAAATGTTCAGCGTGTCGAGCATGCGGTCGACGTCGAACGGCGACGGCTTGACCGGCACCAGCACGAAGTCGGCGGCCGCCAGGCATTCAAGCGTGGTCTTGGAGCGAAAGCCCGGCGTGTCGATAATGACCGGACCGGTGCCGGCCAGCTGCCGCGCGGTTTGTGAAGCAGCTTCCGTCGCGTCCTCGATGATATTGACGCCGCCAAGTGCGCGCTCGCGTGCGGCAAGCCGCATGATTGAGCGCTGCGGATCGGCGTCGATCAAGGTCGGCCGTCGTCCGGTGAGATGCCAATGCACGGCGAGACAGCTCGCAAGCGTGCTCTTGCCGCTGCCACCTTTCATGGTGGCGACTGTGATGATCATGTTGGTCATTTGCCCGTCACCTGCACGACTCTCCGGTAAAGCTCGCGCGGAGCGAATCAGCCCGACCAAGGTAACGGATTTGCGCCGGACTGCCTATTGTTCCGGCACGCCGATTCGCTTTTGTTGCTTGGAAGGCAGAGCCGGATGATCGGTCAGGATGGTCGATCAGGATGTGCGGATCGGGATGGGAATCGGCCGCCGCGTTGCCTTGACCAGCGGACGGCGTATCCGATAGCGCGGCACGACATGCCGCACCAGGACGAAGCCGCCGAGCATCAGGCTTGTCCACACCGCGACGCTGAAATAGAGCGACATCCATGCGATCTCGCCCTGCCACGGCGTGAAACGGTGGGTCACGACCCACCGGGTCGCGAGATCGTAAAGCCCCGAGAACAGGCCAAGGAGCGGCTTGCCGTTCGCCAGGTCCGCCTGCCAGCGCTCGAAATACATCGGCACGTCCACAGCCGACATGAACAGGACGTAGCAGGCGACACCGGCCGCGGCCGCCGCGATCGCCAGGCGCGCTGGGCCGTGGAAGCTCAACATGAGCCGCAGCAACGCCACGCCGATCAGCACGAAGGCCGTGGTCCAAATCGAATTTTCCAGAACATTGCCGAGGAAATTCGTCGAGATCACCGCGTACCACGAGCAGCACTCGGCGAGCGCGATCAGCGGCACGATCATGGCGGCGATGTTCTTGGTCGTGTCGGAACGGCTGATCTTGCCGAGCTCGTGCAGCACGATCGCCCATTGCGCGGCAAAGCACAATTCGGCGACGGTCGCGACCGAGCGGCCGACCATCACGCTCGACAGCCAGGTGTCGAACAGACAGATGCGCTGCACGTCGGCGCGCGGCAGGATCGAACGGAAGGCGCAGCCGAATACATAAGCGGCGGCGAGCAGCACCAGCGGTTCGATCGCCAATATGCCGGTCGAGGTGCGGATCGCGGCGCGGCTGGAATGGCGGTGAAGCTTGAACCACAGCGTGATGTTCAGCGCGCTGACGACCACCAGACAGCACCACCATATCGCGACGGGATTGGACCAGGTCAGCCAACCGAAGCTCATTGCCATTCTCTGCCAGCGTGGATTTTTGCGAGGCTTGTCGCCGAGTCTTGTGTCACCAAGTCGTATGTCGCCAAAGGGTCTTGTGTCGCCAAAGAGTCCTGTTGCACCGAAGCTGTCACAGCGCCCCCTGTCACTAAGTGCTCATAACACTGAAACAATAGTGACACATATGGCTAGATTTTGATGGCGCGAGGGCCGCGACAATGTTGCGGATGCGAAGCGGCGAGGGCTCTCCCTAGCCTTCCGCAAGCCCGCGCGACGAACATCATAAGCGATTGATGTTGCAGCAATAACGCGAGGTGCGCCGGCTGCGATTAACAACCAGTCCATTGGCGGCAGCTTGGCCTCTGCCATATTTGCGGCTCAAGAGGCTGCGAACCAAGCGGATTGGGGAATTAGCGCGGTGGGGAGCTTTGCGGCGGGCGAGTTCGATGAGGGGTTGCGCCGACGTCGTCGGGTTGCCGGTCGCGTTGGCGGCCGGCCGAACGCGCGCGCGATTTCGCGCCTGGCCTGACATGCCGCGCAGCTTCGCACCGTTCATGACTTTGACGCTCGCCGGCGCGCTTTTCGGCTGCACCTCGAACGACAGCGGCGAGCTTCTGATCGATCCCGGCCGCTACGCCGTCTACAAATGCGACGATCTTGCCGCGCGCTGGAAAATCGTCAGCGCCCGCGAGAAGGAATTGCGTGGACTGATGGAGCGCGCGGCGCAGACCAGCGGCGGCGCCGTGGTCGGCTCGCTAACCTATCGTGTCGACTACGACGCCGTGATCAGCGACGAACGCCTGCTGCAGCGCACCGCGGCCGAGAAGAATTGCGGGCTGCCGTTCCAGACCCCGAGCATTCAGGCGCAACCTTTGCAAGCGCAAGGCGCTCAGCCGCCCGCTGCAGCGCCGCCGCCGAGCCCGCAATACCAGAGCGACCAGGGCATTCGCTGAATTATCAATAGCTGCTAGTGGGGCAGTATCGCTGTCGCGTAGGCCGCGACGAGGCCCGCAACCGCCAGTGCAACGAGCGCTATGGCGCTGGGAACGGTCGCCCGTCCGCCGGCGAAGAACGCGGCATAAAGCGCCTTGAGGACATTATTCGAGGAGGCGGCGATCAGGACCGCCGCGGCAAGATCGGCATTCTGCACGCCGGAAATTCCACCCTGCGCCAGGTTGAGGACGAAGGGATCGATATCGGTAACGCCGACAACGGCCGCGAGCCCATAGATGCCGGAAATCCCGAACTGCGATTTGGCGACGGCCGAGACGACGGAAACCGCAACAAACAAAGCCGCGAAGATCGCCGCAGCCCCAAGTTCGAGCGGATTGCCGCTCTGCGCCGCAGGCATCGCGGCTTGCGGCGTCGTGTCGGACGGCTTGCCGTGCCAATATTGCAGCGCGCAGATGATGAAACCGGCAAGCGACAGACCGCACAGCGGCAGCGCCAAAATCCGCCCTAGCGCCAGATTGAAAATCAGCACCACCGCCAATATGCGCAGATACATGATCGCGGTGGCGAGCGTGATGCCGGCTTGCGATTGCCGCTTGAGGGCCGGATCGGCTTTGGCTTGCCGCGCCAGAACGACGGTGGTCGCCGTCGACGAATACATGCCGCCGAGCGCCGCCATCCACAGCCCGCTCGCGGCCGGCTTCCAATAGCGCTGCGCCAGATAGCTGGCATAGGAAAAGGAGCAGACCACGACCAGCGCGAGCCACACCTGACGCGGCGTGATTGCCGTCAGTGTCGTCACCGGATGGTCCGGGAGCAGCGGCAGTACGATGCCGGTGAGAATCAGAAATTCGCCGGCGGTGACGATTTCCTTGATCTCGATCCGCCGCGCCAGGCCGTGCAGCTGCTCGCGGCCGGTGAGGAGAAGCACCGAAGCCACCGTCATTGCCACCGCGACCCATGGATCGAGCGCCAGTGACACCGCACCGAGCAGGTAAGCGAGCACATTGAGGAGCGGCACGACGAGCCCGACATTCGGCTCGTCCTCTTGCGTCTTATGCTCGCCGACATGGGCGAGGTAATAGACAAGGAGCCAGGCGCCCAGGATCAAAAGCCCGCCGGTGAAGGGCAGGAAATGCACCGGATCGAACAGATAAAGCACGCCGCCGGCAAGCGCGAGCATCGGAAAGGTGCGGATGCCGCCCGGCCGCCGCTCGTCGGTATGGGCGAAATATTCCTCGAAGGCGAGGCCGAGGAAGAAGCTCAAGCCCAATAGCAGAGCGAGGTGAGCGGGCGACGGCGTCGTAATCATGCCAGCGATTATAAGGGCCGCATCGCGCGATGCGAATAGGCCGCACGATAGTTTTGCCGGCTTATAGCTTCACCCGCCGCAGCCGCAACGCATTGCCGACGACGCTCACCGAGGACAGCGCCATCGCCGCTGCCCCGATCGCGGGCGACAGCAGGATGCCGAACAGCGGATAGAGCGCGCCGGCCGCGACCGGCACGCCGAGCGCGTTATAGAGAAAGGCGAACAGGAGATTTTGCCGGATATTGCGCATGGTCGCGGCCGAGAGCTTGCGCGCGCGCACGATGCCATTGAGATCGCCTTTCACCAGCGTCATGCCGGCGCTCGCCATGGCGACGTCGGTGCCGTTGCCCATGGCGATGCCGACATCGGCCGCGGCGAGCGCCGGCGCGTCGTTGATGCCGTCGCCGGCCATGGCGACGACGCGACCGGCGCGGCGCAACTCGCCGATCACCGCGTTCTTGCGCTGCGGCAGGACCTCGGCTTCGACTTTGGCGATGCCGAGCTTTTTGGCGACGGCTTGCGCGGTGGTTTTGCTGTCTCCGGTCAGCATCACGATTGAAATCTTGTCAGCCTTCAGCGCCGCGAGCGCCGCCGGTGTCGTCGGCTTGATCGGATCGGCGATGGCAATGAGGCCGGCCAGCTTGCCGTCCACGCCGGCGAAGACGACAGTCGCACCGTCGGCCCGCAGACGTTCGGCCTCGCCGTTGAGCGAAGCCACATCGATGCTGCGCTCGGCGAGAAATTTCGTCGTACCGAGTGCGACGCTTGCGCCTTCGACCATGCCCAGCGCGCCTTTGCCCGACGGCGCCTCAAAACCGCTGGCGGGTGCCGGTGCAATATTGCGTGCCGCGGCCGCCGCGACGATCGCTGCGGCCAGGGGATGTTCGCTCGCCCGCTCGACGCTTGCGGCCAGCCGCATCAGCATGTTCTCGTCGAAACCCGGCGCGGCGACGATGCCGGTGACTTGCGGTTTGCCTTCGGTCAGTGTGCCGGTCTTATCGACCACAAGCGTGTCGACTTTCTCCATGCGTTCGAGCACTTCGGCATTTTTGATCAGGATGCCGAAATGCGCGGCGCGGCCGACGCCGACCATGATCGACATCGGGGTCGCCAAGCCCAGCGCGCAGGGGCACGCGATGATCAAAACGGTGACCGCGGCGACCAGCGCATAGGCAAAACGCGGCTCCGGCCCGAAGATGGCCCAGGTGGCGAAGGCCAAAACGGCAACCGCGATCACCAGCGGCACGAACCAGCCCGCCACCTGATCGGCGAGGCGGGCGATCGGCGCGCGCGAGCGCTGCGCGGTCGCGACCATGTCGACGATCCGCGCCAGCACGGTGTCGCGGCCGATTTTCTCGGCGCGCATGACGAAGGCGCCGCTGCCGTTGAGCGTGCCGCCAACGACTTTGCCGCCGGGCTCCTTGGTCACCGGCATGGCTTCGCCGGTGATCATGGATTCATCGACCACGGATTTGCCTTCGACGACGATGCCGTCGACCGGCACCTTCTCGCCCGGACGAACGCGCAAACTGTCGCCGACATGGACGTCGTCGAGCGGCACGTCGTCGTCGCTGCCGTCGTTCCTGATGCGGCGCGCGCGTGTCGGCGCCAGCCCCATCAAAGCGGCGATGGCCTGCGAGGTCGAGGCCCGCGCGCGCAGTTCCAGAACCTGGCCGAGCAACACCAGCACGGTAATGACGGCGGCGGCCTCGAAATAAAGCGCGATACCGCCGTGCATGTCGTGAAACGCCGGCGGGAATAATCCGGGCGCGAGCGCGGCAATGACGCTATAGGCATAAGCGACGCCCGTGCCCATGGCGATCAGCGTGAACATGTTGAGATGGCCGGTGCGCAGCGACTGCGCGCCGCGGACGAAGAACGGCCAGCCGCCCCACAGCACCACGGGCGTTGCCAAAATGAATTGCGCCGGCGTCGCGACGGCGCTTGCGAGATGGAACAGACCAAAATGCCCGCCCATTTCGATGATGAAGACCGGCACGGTGAGCACCAGCGAAATCCAAAACCGGCGCGTCATGTCGGCGAGTTCGGCGCCATCGTCGGCGCTGCCGTCTTCGGGCTCGAGCGCCATGCCGCAGATCGGGCAGGAGCCCGGTCCCGCCTGCCGGATCTGCGGATGCATCGGGCAGGTATAGATCGTGCCCGCAAGCAGGGGCGCGGCGGGTGCCGTGGACTTGCTCAGATATTTTTCCGGATCAGCGGCGAATTTGGTGCGGCAGCCGGCGCCGCAAAAATGGTAGTCGTGGTCGTTATAGGCGTAATGATGCGGGCTCTTGCCTGGATCGACTTTCATGCCGCAGACCGGATCGGTGACGTCCGAGCCATGCGCGTGCGTTACATGGTCGTGCGCGCTATGGCTGTGCGCACCATTGCGGTGTGCGCCTTGCCCCTGCCTGTGAGCCGAATGATCCAAGACCGACCCTCTTGCGTGTCTCTTGAAACCTATACCCGGTAGGGGTATATAGACGCCATGCAGACAAATGCCAAGACGTCGGTGACCAAACGGCTGAAGCGGATCGAGGGCCAGGTGCGCGGCCTCGTGCGCATGGTCGAGGACGACCGTTATTGTATCGATATCGTGACGCAGATTTCGGCGGTGCGCTCGGCGCTACGCCGCGCCGAGGAGGAAATCCTCGCCGATCACACCGCCCATTGCGTCGAGCACGCCATCGCGTCCGGCAACAAGGCCGAGCAGCGGCGCAAGGTCAGCGAATTGATTGAGGTTTTGTCGCGCAGCGACCGGTGATCGCGGGAACGTTCGTTCGGTGAGGCGGCGGCAACTGCGAGCGGCCTTTGCGCCGCTCTTCTATTTCCGGGATTTCGCTTAGGTTGGAATTCTCAGTTCAGCAGGATGATCGTGCCGGCCGGGAGATTGAGCTCCTGCGCCTCGCTTGAAGTCGCGGGCCGGATTTCCGAAATGGAATAATTGTAGATCTCTTGATTGATCAAACGACGCTGCAATTCGCTGCGCGCCTCACGCTCGCTCGGAGCGGCGACGCCGTATTGCAGGTTCACCGTTACGCCGTCGCGGTCGGCAAATGAAACGGTGGTCACGTAAGGCACTTGCATTGCGCTTCCCTTTTTCAATTTTCTCTATCCAATCCGCTAAACTTTAAGAAAATGCTACCCACGGGATTCGAGCGCATCCCGAATTTCCCTATGGTTGAGATTTTCCAGCGCTTGGCGGGAAGATCAGCTCTTATTCTTGCGTGCCAGCGCCGCGCCCCGGGCCAGTGCTTCGAGCTTCAATGCGGCGATTTCGCGGCGCATCGGGGCCATTCCGCAATTCGTGCTTGCGACGATTTTTTGCGCAGGCATGTGCTTTGCCGCTTCATTAATCACCGCTGCGACTTCTTCAGGCGTTTCGATCTTTTCGGTCGCGACATCGATGACGCCGATCAACACATCCTTACCATCCAGTAATGTCAGAACGCTCATCGGCACGTGCGAGTTGATGCATTCGACCGACACCTGATCGATTCGGCTCTTCGCCAAAGCCGGGAAGAACTTCTCGTATTGCCGCCACTCGTCACCGAGCGCCGCCTTCCATTCGATATTGGCGGGGATGCCGTAGCCGTAGCAGATATGCACGGCGCTGGTAGATTTGACGCCGTCCAGCGCGCGATGCAGCGCCTCGATACCCCAGGTCGCGGCGGCGTCCATATAGACGTTGAAGGCGGGCTCATCGAACTGAATCACATCGACGCCGTCGGCGGCGAGCCCGCGCGCTTCCTCGTTGAGCAAATCGGCGAATGCCATCGCGAGCTTGATGCGGTCGCCGTAATGCTCATCGGCGATGGTGTCGACGATCGTCATCGGGCCGGGCAAAGTGAATTTGAGCTTGTGCGTGGTGTGCGCGCGCGCGAGCCGCGCTTCGCGCGCATGCACGCGCGAGCGCAGCCGCAAAGGACCTGTGACCGTCGGGCACATCGCTTTGTAGCGGTCGTTGCGGATACCCATCTCGATGCGCTTGTTGAAATCGATGCCGTCGACGGCTTCGAGAAAACCGTGCACGAAATGCTGGCGCGATTGCTCGCCGTCGCCGACGATATCGATGCCGGCATCTTCCTGAAGCTTGAGCGCGAGCAGCGTCGCATCGTCCTGGCCGCTCGCGAGCTCTTCGCCTTCGAGACGCCACGGCGCCCACAATTTGTTTGGCACCGCGAGCCATGACGGCTTCGGCAGGCTGCCGGCGATCGTTGTCGGAAAGAGCGTGGTGGAAGACATCGTGTTGGTCCGATCGGATGCACGCGGGCACGTGCAAGAAGTCGTCACATACCAGTCATCATTTGCCAGTCAGCACTTGCCAGATATTGACTTGCCGGTCGTCACGTCAGTGACAGCGCGGCCGGCGGGCGCCAGTCGTAGAGCCAGTCATAGTGCCGGAGCAGGTGCTCACCGCCCATGACACCCATCGCTGCGTTGCGCAACATAGCCGACACACCTTTGAGGTGATAGTGCTGGCCGTTGCGCGCGGCTTGCCGCTGCACCCGGCGCGTGCGCCCGCGCCGGATCGCGGCATAAGTCCGCAGGGCTGCCGCCGCGTCATCAGGCCGGCGCGCCAGACATTGCGCCGCGACCACGGCGTCTTCGATCGCCATGGCGCCGCCCTGCGCCAGGAACGGCAGCATCGGGTGGGCAGCGTCCCCTAGGAGCGCGGCCGCATCTTGGGTCCAGTTCATCAGCGGGCGGCGCTCGAATAGCGCCCATTTCAGCCAGGCTTCGGGCAGGCGAACGAGGGCGCGCGCTTGCGGCGCCCAGCGCGCGGCGGTGAGCCGCGGCAACAGGTCGATGCGGCTTGCCGGCTCGCTCCAGCCTTCAGCATTCCAATCGTCGGCGGTGATGACGACGATATTGATGACTTTGCCGCCTTTGACCGGATAGTGCACGAGATGCGCGTCCGCTCCGAGCCAGAGATGGATCATGGGCTCGCGAAATTCCGGAGGCACCTCGGCGGCCGGCACCAGCGCGCGCCAGG
>Ga0210386_10002153_pt1 | contig 17156 bp, 15 predicted proteins | sample IncBWH32OmetaG_FD_160091 | JGI IMG/M metagenome (GOLD analysis project Ga0210386, IMG submission 160091) | Forest soil microbial communities from Barre Woods Harvard Forest LTER site, Petersham, Massachusetts, United States - Inc-BW-H-32-O ... | reverse complement strand
ACTATCAGATTGCGAACCGCGAGCAGGGGCGCGGTCACAGCCGCACGCGCTTCATGTGATGACCCAGATAGGCGGCAACCACGGCGGGATCCTCGACCACCGTGCGCGGCGCGCCCTGCGCGATCACCTTGCCCTGGTGAAACACCACCGCACGTTCCGCCAACGTCAGGATCACCTCCATGATGTGTTCCACGATCACAATGGTGATCCCACGCGCCTTGATCCGGTTGACCAGCGCGATTGCGGTGCGAACTTCAGCCGGTGTGAGGCCCGCCAGTGCCTCGTCCAGCAGCAGCAGACGCGGCTCGGTGGCCAGCGCGCGGGCGATCTCCAGCCGCTTGCGTCCCGGGGTGCCGAGCGCGCCCGCTCGTGTGGCAGCCAGCCGATCCAGCCCAGTGAATTCCAGCACCTCGTCCGCCGCGCGCCGTGCCGCGTCGCGCTGGCCGTGGCGCAAGAAGGCGCCGACCATCACGTTGTCGGCCACACTCATGTCCTCGAAGGTCACCGGCATCTGAAACGTGCGCGCCATGCCAAGCCGTGCATGCGCCTCGGGCGTTGCGCGCGTCACGTCGACGTCATTGAACCGGATGCGTCCCTCGGTGGGCAACAGCTCGCCCGCCAGACAGTTGAAGAAGGTGCTCTTGCCCGCGCCATTGGGACCGATCAGGCCGACGATCTCACCGTCGGCGACGGTCAGGCTGGCGCCATCGACGGCGCGGAACCCGCCGAACACCATTGCGATGGCGGTTGCCTCAAGCAGCACGGCGTGCCTTCCAGGCCGCGGCCTGTCGCCACAGCGCCGCCATGCCACCGGGCTGGAAACGCGCGACAAACACGATGATGGCCCCGTAGATGATGTACGTGATGCCGGTGCCGCCGCCGCCCAACCATGCGTTGGTGGTTTCCTCCAACGGAATCAGGATGACCGCACCCACCAGCGGACCGAACAGCGTCCCGGCACCGCCCAGTGCCGCGACGATAATCATCTTCACCGATCCCAGGATCCCCAGCACGCTGGTGGGATCAGCGAAGCCGACCATCACCGCGTACAGCGTACCGGCGATCGAGGTGAACCCGGCGGACAACAGTAGCGCATACATCTTGTAACGAAGTACCGGCACGCCCAGGCTGCGCGCCGCCCGATCACCGCCGCGCACCGCCGCCAGGTAATAACCCATGCGACTGCGCTGCATCAGTGCGGTGACGCCAAGCAACACCAGCAGCACGGTCAGGAACAGATAATGATATGGCACCGGGCTGATAAACAGCAGATCGGCCGGGCCGCGCGGCGTTGGTGGGCCCATCAGCCCGACCGCGGCGCCCACCAGCGGCCAGTTCCCGGCCAGGATGCGCGCCAGCTCCGCCGCCGCGATGGTCGCCATGGAGAAATAATGCCCACGCAAGCGAAACGTTGGCAGCCCGACCACAACCGCCAGGACCGCGCTGACCAACACGCCGAGTGGCGCGCCGGCGATCGGGGGCCAGCCCCATTCGGTATAGGCGATCAGCCCGGCATAGGCGCCGACACCGAAATAAAGCACGTGGCCGACGGAGACCTGGCCGGCGTAGCCACCCAGCAGGTTCCATGCGGACGCCGAGATGGCCGCCAGCAGCACCAGCGCGCCAATCCGCTGCAGGAACACGTCCTGCACCATCAACGGCCAGGCGGCGATGAAGATCAGCCCCAGGACGGCGACCAGGCGGGACGGCGTCATGCGCCGCCCAGCAGGCCTTGCGGACGCACCCACAGTACCAGCAGGAACAGCGCATAGACCACAACGTCCTGATATACCGCGCCGATCAGATAGGCCGATAGTGCCTGGATCACGCCGATCGCCAGCCCCGCAATCAGCGCGCCAGGCACCGAGCCGAACCCGCCCAGACAGACCACCACGAAAGCGATCAGCGCCAGTGATTCACCGACCGTGGGCGCGATGTAGAAGAACAGTGCGATCAGTGCGCCGGCGATCCCGGTGGAGGCGGCGCCGACTCCCCACGCCAACGCCTGCATGCGATCGGGTCGAATGCCCATCAGCATGGCCGCGTTGCGGTCCTCGGCGACCGCCAACAGCCGCGAACCGAGCGTGGTGCGCGTCAACACCAGATGCATGCCCAGCGTGATCACCAGCGCCACCACGCCGGCGAGCAGGCGCGACGCCTGGACGCGGATGCCCCAAAGATCGAAGGTCCCGCCCACCAGCCCCTCGGGCAGCGAGACGAAGTCGGCGGTGAACGCCCAGAATGCAGCGTAGCGCAGCACCAGCGCGAGACCGAACGTGCCCAGGATCTGTGCCAGCATCGGGCCGCGCGCGACATGGCGCACCAGCCCGAGATAGACGACCACACCCAACACAAACAGCACCATCGCCGCGCCGGGCACAAACCAGAGCGGCCCGAGGTGCAGCAGGGTGAAGGCGAAGAACGCGACATACATCGCCAGCATGACAAAATCGCCATGGGCGAAATTCACCACGTTCATCATGCCCCAGATCAGGGTGAGGCCCGAGGAGAACAGTGCATATACCGCCCCCATCAGCAGCCCGCTGACCACCACCTGCAGCAGGATCATGCCGCCCGTCTCGCCATCTTGTCTCCCAGTGTCACGGTCCGTAGACGATTGACCGACGCGTTACAAGCGAACGCTGTGCCAATCCGGGAGGGGGGATGGCCGAGATCCGCGCGGTGCGGCAAGATGACCTCGACGCGTTGTATCGCATCGCGCTGGCAACCGGCGATGGCGGCAACGATGCGGCTTCGCTGTATCGCGATCAGCGTCTGCTCGGCCACATCTATGCCGCGCCTTATGCCGTGTTGTGTCCGGAGACGGTGTTCGTTGCGGGGGATGCGCAGGGAGTGGGCGGATACATCGTGGGCGCGGCCGATACCGTGGCCTATGAGGCGCGGTTGGAGCAGGAATGGTGGCCAACTTTGCGTGCGGTCTGTCCCGATCCCGCCGTAATTCCACCTCAGTCGCGGACGCCGGATCAACGCCGCATGCATATGATCCACCATCCACATCATACACCAGGCGGGCTCACGGCCGCATATCCATCACACTTGCACATCAACCTGCTGCCACGCCTGCGCGGACGTGGGACGGGTCACGCACTGCTGATGCGGTGGCTGCATGCGGTGCGCCAGCTTGGTTCGACGGGCGTGCACCTTGCGGTGGGCGTCAACAATACGCTGGCGATCCAGTTCTACCAGGCCCATGGGTTCATCGAGCCGCAGGGCGTACTGCCGGTGGGGCCTGGCGCACGATGGCTTGTATTGCCGCTGCCGCGTTGACAGCTCAGCGAGACGCGGCGACCTGCGGTCCGCGTTGCACGAACAACTGGTCGCTGGCGTAGGACAGCCAGACATGCCGTCTGGTGACATAATCAGCACCCAGCAGCATGCCGACATCGGTCACTCGCAGCGCCGCGACTTCCAGTGCGACGTTATGGAATCGTGTCGAGCCGATCAGCACCTCATCGAACCGATGCATGCGGATTGGCACTTCGTTCTGGTCAACACCCAGAGTGTTGCCGGACGGATCACGCGCCATCATCGCGCTGGTCACGCCCAAGCTTACCGCCGTTTCGTCAGTTACCGTCGTGGAGCGCGACCCCCAATCGATCAACGCGGTCACTGGGTGCCCGTCGATCGCGATATGCGTGACCATCCGGTTCGGCCGGTAGCGGGCGAGCTGCAGCGTATCGTGCGCGCCTTGCCAGGGCACGAAGTCGCCATAGCAATGCTGCACGCGCCACAGCGTCATCCGATGGCTTGGGACATCAAGCTCGACATCGAACTCGGTCAGACGGTCGGCGCCCAGCAGCCCGACCACGGGCGGATCGCCCTCGATCCGACCCGGCAGACGTCCGGTCGCGATGCTGCTGCCGAGCCAATCCTGATCGCCCACCCGGAACGATCGGATCGAGGTATTGTGCGTCACCACGGTGCCGCCCGTGCCATGCACCGTGGTAGTATGATACACATCCGTTGGCAGGTCGAGCAACGCCACCGCACCCGGCGTCAGCATCGAAGCCGACGCGCCGGTATCGACGATCAACTGCACCGGCGTGTCATTGATCGCTGCCGGAATCAGGATGTGGCCTTGCGCGAACCGCACCGGCAGGTCGGCAATGCGGTCGATTTTGCAGGTCTCCTGCGTGGCGGCCTGGTCAACCGAAGAGGGGCCGTCGGACTGGCAGGCGATGAGCATCAGAACCAGCACCGCAGCAAGGCATCGCAACCGTGTCATTCCGGGCACGATATCGCATTGGTCAGCGCGACGCCAGCTCCGGAAAGTCCTCTTCGCGAAATTCGTTGGCCGCACGCTGGTGCTGCTTTGCCAGTCGCTCCTCGGTCTGACGCAGTTCGACGCGCCGGATCTTGCCGGAGATTGTCTTCGGCAGCTCAGCGAATTCCAGCCGGCGCACGCGCTTGAAGGGCGCCAGCCGCTCGCGCAGATGGCGGAAGATCGACAGCACCGTGGCACGATCGTCGGTGGCGCCAGCGGCCAACACCAGATAGGCCTTTGGCACCGCCATACGGACCGCATCTGGCGCCGGCACCACGGCAGCCTCGGCGATCGCCGGATGCTCCACCAGCACGCTTTCCAGCTCGAACGGGCTGATGCGGTAATCTGATGCCTTGAATACATCATCCGCGCGGCCGACATACGTGAGATATCCGTCGGCATCGCGGCTCGCTACATCGCCCGTGCGATAGGCGTACTGGCCCAATTGTGCAAACGATCCGTCATCGTTTTGATAGCCACGCATCAACCCGGTCGGTGTCGGGTTGAGCAGGATAGAGACCTCGCCTTCCTCCACCTCGTGATCGTCCAGGTCGAGCAGGCGGATACGATAGCCCGGCGCTTCCTGCCCCATCGATCCAGGTTTCAACTTCTCGCCGGGGAAGCAGGCCACCTGCACCGTCGTCTCGGTCTGTCCGTACCCCTCGCGCACCGTCATATTCCAGACCTTCTGGATATGCTCGATGACTTCCGGATTGAGCGGCTCGCCGGCCGACACCACTTCGCGCAGCGAGGTCTTCCAGTCGGCCACGGCTTCCTGCACGAACATGCGCCAGACCGTCGGCGGCGCACACAGCGTGGTGACGGTGTTCGCAACGATGGCGTCCAGCATGCCACGTGCGTTGAAGCGCGGCTGATTGACAATGAATACCGTGGCGCCGGCATTCCACGGCGCGAAAAAGCAGCTGTAGGCGTGCTTGGCCCAACCCGGTGACGAGATGTTCAGATGCATATCGCCAGGCTCTAGGCCGATCCAGTACATCGTCACCAGATGCCCGACTGGATAGCTGGCGTGATTGTGTTCCACCAGCTTGGGCCGCGACGTGGTACCGGAGGTGAAATAGAGCAGCAACGGATCGGTTGCCTTGGTTGGGCCGTCTGGCGTGAAGCTGGCCGATCCCTGCAGCAGTGTGTCGTAGCGGTGCCATCCCACGGCTGCATCGCCCAACGCGATGCGTGTCACGGTCGGATCCAACCCATCAAACTTTGTCGCATCCGCGGCATTGGCGATCAGATGCCGCACCCGCCCGCGCTCGAACCGGTCCTTCAGGTCGTACGACGTCAACAGCGTTGACGCCGGGATCACCACCGCCCCCAGCTTCATCACCGCCAGCATCACTTCCCACAGCGGCACCACATTGCCGAGCATCAGCAAGATACGCTCGCCGCGCTTGACGCCGAGCGCTCGCAATCCGTTTGCGATACGGTTGGAGTTGGTGGAGAGCTCGGCAAAAGTCGCGGTGGCCGCGCCATCGCCAACGATCTTCAGCGCCAGGCGATTGGCACTCTCACCACGTGCCAGCTCAGCATCGAACCAATCCAGGGCATAGTTGAACTGGTCGACTTGAGGCCACGCGAAGCCGGCGTGCGCCGCACGATAGTTTGCACGGTGCGTGAACAGAAAATCACGCGCCGCCTTGAACGCTTCCGCCCCCATAGTGCCTCCTCAGTGACGTTTTCGTTGACTGAGCAAACGGAATACCACCGAGAAATCCTTGGCGCCATCGCCGCCATCAACCGCCGCCTGATAGAATTCCACCGCATGGGCGGCCAGCGGCGTCGGCACGTTGCCCGCCTCGGCGGCGGCCTGCGACAACTTGATGTCCTTCAGCATCAATTGCGCCATGAAGCCGGGGGCATAGTCGCGATTGGACGGTGCCGCGGGCACCGGCCCGGGCGCGGGACAGTAGTTCGATAGCGCCCAGGATTGCGCGGTGGCCGTGGTGGTGATCGCATGCAATTTCTCCCAGTCGAGGCCAAGGCTTTTCGCTAACAGAAAGCCCTCGCTGACGCCTATCATGTTGATTGCGAGCATCATGTTGTTGCAGATCTTGGCCGCCTGGCCAGCGCCCGCGCCCCCCGCGTGGAAAATGTTTTTGCCCATCACCTGCAGCAGAGGTGCACCACGCGCGAAGGCCGTCTCCGACCCGCCGACCATGAAGGTCAAGGTGCCCGCAGCCGCGCCCGCCGTGCCGCCCGAGACGGGCGCATCGAGCATGTCCAATCCCGCGGCACGTGCCGCTTCCTCCACCGTCCGGGCGCTGGCGACATCGATGGTGGAGCAGTCGATCAATAGCGGCTTCACACCGGCGGACTGCGCCACCTCGATTAGTCCGCCCTGGTGCAGCCAGACCTCCCGCACGTGCTCACCCGCCGGCAGCATGGTGATGATCACATCGGCGCCCCGCGCCGCCTCCGCCGCACCGGCCGCTGCGGTCCCGCCCGCCGCCACCAATGACGCCAGCGCCGCTCCATTCACGTCGAAGCCGTTCACCTGATGGCCGGCCTTGACCAGGTTCGCCGCCATCGGCGCGCCCATGTTGCCCAGGCCGATGAAACCGATCTTCGCCATGGTCACAACACCTCGAACACGTCGTAGACCGGACCGCTCGGCTTGCGGTCACCCGTGCCAACGAAAATTGCGCTGTTCAGCCAGGCGTATTTCGCCGCCGCCGTCTCGAACGCCACGGCGGTGCGGAAATAATACGTGGACGGATCAACCGGATCGCCGCGATTGACCTTGTCCATCACCTCCGACGGGCCGTGCCGCAGACCGCGATAGGTCATGCCAATTGCGGCGCCATCATCCGTCTCCAGCACCAGCCGCACGTCCAGCGTCGTCACGCCATCCGCCCGCACCACGATCCAGTCGGCACCACCCGGCAGCACCTTGCCGCGCAGCTTCGGTCCCGCGAACGTGCCGCCGGCGACCAGACCGATGCGCCGGTTGCCCACAGGTGTTGCCCCAATCGGTTGCATGCCGGCAACCTCAAGCGTCACCGTGCACAGATGGGTCGTGCGGATTTCGGCCATGCGTTCCTCCCTCAGGCGTCTCCATCGATCAGACCCGATCCCCCGATTGGCGGCAAGCCGCGCGCGGCCTAGCATCCGTCCAACCGGACCTTGCAGGAGCGTGCCCATGTCCAGCGCCTATCCGCTGCCCGAAGCCGATCCCTCCAGCCTCGGCTTTGCCGCCAGGCCGTTGTTCCATCTGGAAGCCTTGATCCAGCAGCATATCGAGGAAGGCCGTTACCCCGGCGCGCAGATCGCGCTCGCCCGGCACGGCAAGCTGGCGCTGGTCCGCAGCTATGGCAGCGCCAAGACCGAGCCGACAAAGCAGCCTGTCACCAACGACTCACTGTTCCTGCTGTTCTCGCAGACGAAGGTGCTGACCTCGTCCGCGGTCTGGACGCTGGTGGAGGAGGGCAAACTCTCGTTCATGGACAAGGTCGCCGACCACCTGCCGGAGTTTGCCGCGCGCGGCAAGTCGGACATCACGCTGCAGCAGGTGATGACGCATCAGGGCGGCTTCCCATCGAACAACGTGACTAAGGCCACCTGGACCGATCACGCGCGCATGCGCGCCGAGGTGTGCGACTTCGCCCTGGATTGGACACCCGGTTCGAAGCTGCAATATCACGGCCAGGCCGCCCATCTTGTGCAGGCGATGGTGATCGAAGCGGTCACCGGCCAGGACTACCGCGACGTGATCCGCGAGAAGGTGATCGCTCCGCTCGGACTGACCAACGACATCATGGTCGGCGTGCCGACACAAATGCAGTCACGCTGCGCCGACACCTACGCGCCGGAGCCGCGCGACAACTCGGCCGAATTCCGCGCCGCGGGGCTTCCGTCCGGTGGTGGGTTTGCCACCGCGCGGGGCATGGTGGCGTTCTACCAGATGCTCATGGCCGGCGGCCGGCTGGGCACCACGCGCCTGTTCTCGCCGCGCCTCATTGCGTATGTCACGCGCAATCACACGGGTGAGCGCGGTGATGAGCAGATGTCCGGCATCCCGATGCATCGCGGTCTCGGACCGCATGTGCGGGGCGAGAGCGACCGCATTCGCGGCCTCGGAACGATCGGCGCCCAATCGGTATTCGGACATGGTGGTGTTGGGTCCAGTTATTCCTGGTCCGATCCAACCAGCGGCGTGTCGTTTGCCTATCTGACCAACTTCGTCTACCCCGATCCCTGGCACTCCGCGCGGCTTGACCGGGTCAGCAACCTGGTCCACGCGGCAATCGACTGACCGCTATCGCCAGAGTGTAAACCGCAATCGCCATGCCGGTCCTCGGGTCAAGCCCGAGGACCGGCATAGCGCGGCGGGTCACTCCCCCGACAGCTCGCGCCGGCGCCGTTCCAGCTCTGTGGTGTATCGCTGGAACGCATAATGCTCGGTCAGCAGGCCGATCACATGGCGCGTGTCCGTCGTGTCGATCACAGCCAGCGCATCGCTTTCGGCGTTCTCAAACAACGCGATTGCTTCCTTCACCGTCATCTGCGGCAGCAGCACGATGTCCTGACAATGCAGCAGGTCTTTCACCTGATGCCCCACATCAGGATCGGCATGCGCTTCGGCCGTCTGGATGATGCCGGCATAACTGTCGTCGTCGTTCAACGCGATCACCCGCTGCGTCGAGCCCAACGGATAGTCGCGGCGGAAATGCGCCAGAGTGGTGTCGGCTCGCACCGTGCGCACCTCGCGGCGCATCATCCGCCCCACGGTCAGGTTGCGCATCCAGCCGATATCCACCGCGCTGCGGATGGCCTCGCCACGCAGATGGAAGCGCCAGGTCGCGAAAGAATAGCCGAAGGTTCGACGCACCGTCAGCGCCGAGATCACGCAGGCCGCCAGCACGGCCGCGGTCAGCGGCAAACTGCCGGTGGCTTCCAGGGCCAGGAAGCCCATCGTCAGCGGGCCGCCAATGATCGCCACCGCCATCGCACTCATACCGACCAGGCAGCACACCACCGGGGGCACCGCATGCGCGGTGGTCACCAGCGCCAGCACACCAGCGAAGAACTTGCCCGTCAGCGCGCCCAGGAACAGCGAACAAAAGAACAGGCCGCCGCGGAAGCCCGAGCCCAGTGAGATGGCTGATCCGACCGCTTTCAACACCACCAGCATGCCGATGTGCGGCAGTGAGTAGGGCGCCTCGATGACCACGCTCAAGGCACCGTGGCCGGACGACAGGACCGTGGGCGTCGCTAACGCCATGGCGCCAAGCGCGATGCCGGCCACCCCGGGCCGCAACCAGGACGGAACGCCGCTCTGCCGGAACGCCGATTCGGTCAGTGTCACGCCGCGCATGACCGCGATGCCGACCAGCGCGCACACCATGCCAAGCGCCATCAGGGGGATATAATCGACCGCCTCGATCTGGGTCGGGACCTGCACTTCCAGCTCGAACGGCGAGCCGCCGATCGCGTTCAGCACCGAATAGGCGACGATCGAGGCCACTGCGACCGGCGCGAACGTCGCCAACGTATAGGTGCCAATAATCAGCTCGAACGCATAGAACGCCCCGGTCAACGGCGCATGGAATGCACTGCCGATCGCACCTGCCGCGCCGCACCCCACCAGCAACCGCATATCATTGCGGCGCAACCGGAAGCTGCGCCCGAAGCGTGACGCAATGGCCGAGCCGATTTGCGTATAGCCGCCTTCCAACCCGACCGATGCGCCGACGCCGCTCGACATCATCGTCTGCAGCATCACGATGATGCCGTCGTTCAGCGACATGCGCCCACCGAACAGCGCATTCGCCTCGATCGCGTCCACCGACCGGCGTGGGCGGAACTTGGCAATGAGATAACTGATCACGCCGAATGCCAGCCCACCGACGGATGGTACCAGCACGGCCCGCCAGGGATTGAGCGAAACCATCGCGCTCAACCGCTCGGTTGAGGAAATCAGAAACAGCGCCTGATGGATCAGCTGTGTCACCTCGGTCATGAACCAGACCAGGACGCCGGCGCAGGCGCCGACCACGGCGGCCAGGGCGACCAGCCAGATCTCATCCGCACGGACCAGCGCGCGCAGGATCTGCGGCGCGTGCATGACCATGTTACCAAGCGGTCGGCGATGGCGCTGGGAGGCGGGCCGGTCAGTCGCAGTTCCGGCGACGGACGGGACGCCGGCGGCGCCCGCGACACCTCGGTCGCCAGGAATGCTCGACATGTGCGACGTCCAGCCAAGCCAGCGGGTCAACGCAGACCACAGTTACCACACGCCGCCGGCTGAGCCCGCGTGGTCCATCCCCTTATTCATGGAACCGACCCATCAATTGATCAACCGCCGTTCCTGCCGCGCTGCGGCATTTGCCGGTAAATAAATCGTTTGGTGGGCGAAAGGGCACAGTCCCACCCGGTTCTGTCCCACCCGGTTCTGTCCCGCCCGGTTGGGTCCCGCCGGGTGCCGTCCCAACACGTTCAGTCCGGCAGGCCGCGCTCGTGCCGCGTGGCCAGCAGGTCGTCCTCGATGAAGGCGCGTACGAGGTCCACCAACTTTTCGTGCGGTGCGAAACCCAGGCGTGAGGCGCGCAGCGGGTCGAAGGCGCCTGGCCAAGTGCCGACGATCGCGGCGATCGCCGCGTCCTCGACCGGACGCACCAGCGCCGAGGCGCCGGGTTTCACCGCCTCCAGCGCCGCCAGCATCTGCCGCACCGAAGCCCGGATGCCCGGCGGATTGATGCTGCGGTCGAGACCAAATCCCACCGTGTCGATCACCGCGGCGTGCAGCAGCCAGTCGGTGGCGCGGCGCGGACTGGCGATCCAGGCCACGAAATCCTCCGGCACCGGCAACTCGGTCGACAGGCCCAGCAGCGGCTCGCGGATGATGCCTGATAGGAACGAACTAGCCGCCTTGTTCGGGCGGCCAGGGCGAACCGTGATGGTGGGCAGCCGGATGGAGACCGCGTCCAGGAAGCCGCGCCGGGACGCATCGGCCAGGATCAGCTCCGCCGCGGCCTTTTGCGCTCCGTAGCTGTTGGCCGGCACCTGCCGCGCATCATCGGGTAACACCGCCGCCTGGCCGCCGGAGAAGCTGGCGACCGAGGAAGTGAATACCACACGAGGCGGATGCCGCAGGTGCCGGCAGGCATCCACCACCGCATCGGTGCCGCGCAGGTTGACCCGGCGGCCGAGGTCGTAATCCGCCTCGGCCTGTGCACTGACCACGGCGGCGAGGTGAAAAACGACGTCGGTGCCGGCGGGAATGGCGTCCTCGGGCAGCGCGACGATGTCCCCGGCCAGGCTGTGCACCGGGAACGGCGCCCCCGCGGGCGGCAGCGGCGCCGCGATGTCGAACAAGGTCAGGTCAGTGATCGCGCGTCCCGCCAGCTCCGCGCGTTGCGCGAGCTGGGCCGCGATCTTGCGACCCAAGAAGCCCGCACCGCCGAGGATGGTGATCTTCATCGCTGCCTCCGCCCGATCATCGTCGCACGCCGGCGCGCCAATGCCGCCCTTGCTGTCGGTAACCGGTCTCTGACTACTCCGTGGTTGATCTGCATCGCAACGCGGTTCACGGTCAAAACACGATGCTGGACCCTCAACCGTTCACCGTTTTCGCCAATCCGCGCGCCGGCACGCCTGGCCTGATCGTGCTGCCCGAGACGGGTTTCCATCGCGCGCGTAACGAGATCGCCGCCTGGCCGGGTTATGCGCCGTCTCCCCTGCGCGACCTACCGGCCATCGCCCGCGATACCAAGATCGCCACCCTTCGCCTGAAGGACGAGGCGGGGCGGTTCGGCCTTGGCAGCTTCAAGGCATTGGGCGGCGGTTATGCGGTGGCTGATCTGCTGGCCAACGAGCTTGCGCGTCGCGGTGTGGCGCCGACTGTACGCGCCACCGATCTGATGGCGGGACGCTGGCGGGAGGTGACAGAGACGATCACGGTGACAAGCGCCACCGACGGCAATCACGGCCGTGCCGTTGCCTGGGGGGCGCAGCGCTGCCACTGCCGGGCGGTGATCTTTCTGCACAAGACGGTCAGCGTCGGGCGCGAGGCAGCGATCGCCGCCTATGGCGCCGAAATCCGCCGCACGCCGGGTAACTACGACGATGCGGTGCGCCGCGCCGCCATCGCGGCCGAGGCACAGGGCTGGTTTGTCGTGTCCGACACGTCCTGGCCCGGTTACATGCATGTGCCGCAAGCAATCATGCAGGGCTATCGGGTCATGGCGGCCGAGGCGACGGAGCAGTGGGGCGGCGCGCCTCCGACCCATGTGTTCATCCAGGGCGGTGTTGGTGGGGTGGCCGCCGCGGTGTCGGTGCAGATGCGTGCGGCATTCACCCCCGCGCCACAGATCGTTGTCGTGGAACCCGATCGTGCCGCGTGCCTGCTGGCGTCCGCGCAACTCGGCGAGCGTACCAACATTCCCGGCGATCTCGACACCCTCATGGCGGGGTTGGCCTGTGGCGAACCGAGCCCACTGGCGTGGCAGGAACTGGAGCGCGGCGCGGCCGCCTTCATGGCAATCCCCGACACGGCGGCGGTGGCCACCATGCGGCTGCTGGCGCAGGCGGGGATCGTCGCCGGGGAGTCGGGTGTCGCTGGATTGGCGGGATGCTTGCTGGCTGCGGCGGACCCCGTGGCGCGCGAGACGCTCGGTCTCGACGCGGCCAGTCGTGTGCTGGTGTTCAGTACCGAGGGGGCAACGGATCCGGAGCTATACGCGCAACTGGTTGGCAGCGGCCCAGGATAAACCGGGCCTATATCAGCGGTCGTCGGACCTGCCTCATCCCCGTCATACCTGTCCCCTGCTCGTCACACCTGCGAACCCAGGTAGTCAGGGAGGTCCCCGCACTTTGGCGCCGCCTTGGATGCCTGCTTTCGTGAGCATGACGAGGATGGATGGGCCGCAGGGCCCCTGGTATCAGACCTTGGGTCGATCCGCCGCCATCAACAAAAACGGCGGGCGGCGCCGTCCTTCCAGCCATTCCGGATGTTCCGCGAGCTGTGCCGGGGTTGCCTCCGGTTCCTCCAGCCGCGCCAGCACCAACCCCGATTCCAGCAGTCCGTTCACATAGGTCTCGGTCGATCGATGGTATTTCACCACGCCATCGACGAACCAATGTGTGCGGCGTTCGCCTTCGTTACGATAGTGGTCGACCGGCCAGTGCAGCTTTGCCCCGTCCGCATCAGTGATCCAGGCACTGCTGCCCTGCGCGGTGAAGATCGGATGTTCGACGGAGAAGGCGAAGCGGCCGCCAGGCACGAGGCCTGTCGCTATGCGTTGGACCAAAAGCCGGTAATCCGCGACGTAGTGCAGCGCCAGTGATGACACGACCAGATCGAATGCAGACACATCCGGAACGAAATCCTCCAGTGCGGTGCGCACGTAGGTGATATTGGCATCCGCGCCCAGCGCCCACGCCTGGTCCAGCATGCGCTGCGACAGATCGACGCCGAGTACGCTGCGTGCCCCGCGCGCGATCGCTTCACGCGCGAAATAGCCGAGGCCGCAGCCCAGATCGAGGACGCGTCGCCCCTCCAGCGATGACGGCAGCAGACGCTGGAACGCAGGCCACTCATAAACCGCGGACAATCCGGACTGAGAGCGGGGGAGTTGTGCGTAGCCGGCGAAGAACTCCGGATCGTCGTAGATGTTTTGCGCGGTCATGGACCCTGTCGCGCCCCGGCGGGACGCAGCCACGGCAACAAGGCCAAGGCCAGCGCCATTTTCACCAGTTCCGCCGGCAGGAATGGTGTGAGGCCAAAGGCGACCGCTTTCGATGGTCCGAACAGCACCGCGAGCCAGGCGAGACCGGGGGCGTAGATGCAGACCTCACCAAGCAGGATAACGCCAACGGCAAGCGGCCAGCGGGTCAGTGCACCACGTTCAGCCAGCGCACCGACCGTGAATGCCGACAGCAGGAAACCCAACAGATACCCGCCGGTCGGTCCGGCGAGATAGGCCAGGCCGACGCCGGCCTGGAACACTGGCAGGCCAGCCGCGCCCTCGGCGAGATAGGCAAGCACCGTCAGGGCGCCGAGGCGGCGCCCATAGGCAATCCCGATCGCCAGCACCACGAAGCTCTGCATCGACAACCGCACCGGCCAGAATGGCACTTGCAGATGCGCGGACAGGGCCAGCAGCGTGTCCGCCAGCACGATCAGCAGGATCGCGCGCGCCAGGGCATTCCGATCCGTCCGCGGCCAGAGGCGGGTCGCAAGGACCTGGAGTGACGCTATTGCGGTCATGAGGCCGGGACTCCTGAGAGGCTGGACGGGCTCGAGTGTACCACAACCCATCGCGGTCGGGCGAAGGGGTGGGGGACCGCCTTAGAATCAGCCGCCCGCTCTCCAAGCGGCCGATCGCAGCCATCAACTGTGGGGGAGGCGCCTGGCTTCTCGGCCGCAGCGATTGCCGGGCGGTACATCAGGCCAGGCGATCGCGCTGGCATTGACGTAGGTTCGGCGCCGGCCACCGCGCGCCAGACGGCCATCAAGCCACGGCTCAATCCCAGGTAACACATCGCGCGAACCTGGACCCAAAACCTAAAGAAAACGTTGAAAACACTGTGCCCTCAGCGGGCATCCGGCTAGAGCAATGCTGCATTGCAAAAACGCGCTTGCGGGAGGCAGGCTGAACGGCTAGTTTGTGCACCGCAGCAATGCGGCTTCGGCCGCGCTGTCTGCTTTCTTGGACGTTTCCTCCCTAAACTTGGCGGTGCCACAAGCACCGCCATTTTTTTGTCCGCGACATGGGCCGGATCACCCCGCTAGCAGGGCGTGCGCTTCGTCTGTGAGGGTCGCGATCACGGCCCCGATGTCGCGGTGCACCGTGGCAAAGCCCACACTCCGCTCAATCCGTGCCTCGTCCATATAGAGCCGGCGTGCCACCTCGATCTGCAGTGCCTGCACGCCTTCGCGCGGGCGTCCGTAGTGCCGCGTGATGTAGCCGCCGGCATAGGGGTCGTTGCGGCGCACTGTGTAGCCCAGGTCGAGCAGCAATTGCTCTACCCGACGGGTGATGCGCGGTGCGCAGGCCGTCCCGTGGGCGTCGCCCAGCACGAAATCGATCGACCCGGCGCCATTGCGCCCGACGCATCCATGCGCGGGCATGGAATGGCAATCGACCAGGAGACAGGCCCCGAAACGGGCACGCGTCTCCTCGATCAACCGGCTCAGTGTGTCGTGGAACGGCTGCCAGCACGTGGCCACTCGCTGCTCGGCCTCGGCAAAGCGCAACTTCTGCCGATAGATCGCCTCACCCGAAGCCACCACACGCGCGATGGTCCCAAGGCCGGCGCCGACACGCGGCGAGACGGTATTGACCCAGTTCGGCAACACGTCCTCGAACATCGCGGGATCCAGTTCCCACGGCTCCCGATTCGCATCGCAGAATGCCCGGGGGAAGGTCGCAGCCAGCAAGGGCACGCCGCAGGCCGGCGCGGCGCCAAACAGCTCATCAACGAAGCTGTCCTCACTGCGCCGCAGGTCGAGCGGATCGAGCCGTGCCGACGTGACGAACGCGGCCGGGTAGTTGGAACCGGAATGCGGCGAGGCGAAGACCATCGGTGTGGTCTGTGCGGCCGGGCGCGACAGGCGCAGCGGCGACGCCAGGGCAGGGCTGGTGACGGGGACCGGGACATCCATCCCGCCATTGAACCCAGCGAGAGGTCCGCTGTCACCTATCATCCGCGCGCCAGGCCCGGGACCTTGCCCCCGGCGTGGGGAGCGCTGTAGAAGCGGCGCCTCCGCAGGACCGGGCGCGTAGCTCAGCGGGAGAGCACCTCCCTGACACGGAGGGGGTCACAGGTTCAATCCCTGTCGCGCCCACCACGGTCCCGGACACCTCTCCCCCCGACGCGCGATCGGTGACGGCACCACAGCGAATTGGTGGTAGTCGCGTCAGCGATCGCCTATAGAGGCCGCCCAGGGAGCACGACGTCGAGGGGGCACTTGCAGCCACTGCTCGCGATCCACGATCTGCATACCGAGTTTCGAACCGGCGCGGGAGTCGTGCGCGCGGTTGACGGCATTTCCTACACGGTTGATCCGGGCGAGACGGTGGCGATTGTCGGCGAAAGCGGTTCCGGCAAGTCGGTCAGTGCCATGTCGGTCCTGCGGCTGATCCCGGACCCGCCAGGGCGCATCACGCAAGGCCAGGTGCTGTTTGCCGGGCGTGATCTGATGGGCCTGAGTGAAGAACAGATGCGCGAGATCCGCGGCGGCGATATCGGCATGGTGTTCCAGGAGCCGATGACGTCACTTAACCCGGTGCTGACGATCGGCCGGCAGTTGACCGAAGGGCTGCAGCAACATCGCGGTTACGACAAGGCACGCGCGCAGCGGCGGGCGGTGGAGCTGTTGGGCCTGGTGGGGATCGCTGATCCAACACGGCGGTTGAAGCAATATCCGCATCAGCTCTCAGGCGGCATGCGCCAGCGCATCATGATTGCGATCGCGCTGGCCTGCGAACCGCAGCTGATCATCGCCGATGAACCGACGACGGCACTGGATGTCACCATCCAGGCGCAGATCCTCGAGCTGATGAAACGCCTGACGCAGCAGCTCAACGTTGCGCTGATCATCATCACGCACAATCTCGGCGTGGTGGCGCGCTACGCGAACCGCGTGAACGTGATGTATGCGGGGCGCATCGTCGAAAGCGGTACCGCGCACGCGATCTACCATGATCCGCGGCATCCCTACACGATGGCGCTGCTGCGGTCCGTTCCGCGACTGGATCGGCCGCGGCAGATGCGGTTGGACCCGGTCGACGGCCAACCACCGGACCTGACGCGGCTGGATGGCGGATGCGCGTTCCGTCCGCGTTGCCGCTTCGCGGTGCCGGCCTGTGCGGAAGCGCGGCCGACGTTGACCCAGGCAGGAGAGACGGGG
>Ga0210386_10002152_pt1 | contig 17160 bp, 13 predicted proteins | sample IncBWH32OmetaG_FD_160091 | JGI IMG/M metagenome (GOLD analysis project Ga0210386, IMG submission 160091) | Forest soil microbial communities from Barre Woods Harvard Forest LTER site, Petersham, Massachusetts, United States - Inc-BW-H-32-O ... | reverse complement strand
CAGTAAATCATACGAAGAAGCACAGGAAGCTTTAAATACTGGTTTTATGAAAATATTGAGCAACCTTGAAAAATACCAGTCCAACGTTCCATTTAAAGCATGGATACGCAGGGTACAGATCAACGTACTTATTGATGAATACCGTAAGCAAAAAAAACATATTGATAATATAAAGTATGTAGAAGACTTTGAAGAATTACCTGTGGCGGCCGCATTGAATGATGCTATTGCAAAAATGGATGTGGAAGAAATTCACAAGCTGATAGTACAACTACCCCCAATGAGCCAGAAGGTATTTAACTTATATGTAATTGACGGATTTGAACACAAGGAAATTGCGGGCATGCTTGGAATAAGTGAAGGCACTTCGAAGTGGCACTTACATTCTTCAAGAGAACAATTAAAAGTTATGCTAAATAAAATGGCATTTGCAGTTAAATCATTACTATTATAATGAACGAACAGGAAAAATTTGACGACGTATTGCGCTCTAAACTGGAAGGGCGTGATTTTCCTTTCGATGAAACGAACTGGGACAAAGCGGAGGCATTAATAGAACGCACTGAGAAAAGGAAAAGATTCGCATTGATAGGGGCAATTTTTATGGCCGGTATCGGCGTGGGTATTGTGCTTATGTTGCCGTTTATAAACAACAATAAAACACCAAATACCCTTAATAATATATCATTTAAGCAGAATAATATTAATACAGAACAAAATAAAAGTACACCGCAAGCTGCGAATAGTGCTATAAATTCAAGACCTGCAACAGAGCAGCATGTAACTGATAATACACAAGAGAATGCTGTGACAAATCCTCAAACTGCAGCATCAACAAATAGCACAGATGTAAGTGTAGTAAAGAAGGCATCGCATACTAAAAAATCCGGTTCAGATGTTCAAACACAGTACAGTTATGTAAGGCCTTCAGTGCATAAGAAAGATCACAAGCAGGTTAAAGCTGTTTACAACCCTAATAATAATACATGGGTTCAAAATAAGGCTTATAAGGGCTCATTAAATATTGCTGATTCTACTCAACAACTTACGGATGGGAAAGGTAATAGCTCTTTAGCTGCAACAACTGGAAACAACTTGCCTGATAAAAACACAACTGATGTTCAGGCTAAATCTATTGAGAATAATTATGCTGCTGCTAATAATCTTACTCAGCAACCCGACAGTACTAATAACAAGAATGCTACTTCAGCTAATGATTCCACTGCTCAAAAAAGAGATTCTTCCACCAATACCACTCAACCTATTGCACAACAACCATCGCATACTTCAAAAAAATATTCACATACACTGCTTAGTGCAGATGCAGGCGGTGCGTATTCATTAGGGTGGAAGAAAGAAACCGGTACACAGGGGAATGGGCTAAGTCCAATTTTGGGTATTAGTGTTACACACTATTTCAGCACCAAAATATCTGCTCTTGTTGGATTACAATACACCAGCCTTGGTAATATGAATACACTTTATTCAAACAGCACTACAACATACGATTTTGGATCATCCACTAATGTAAATTCAGTAACTGTTAAAACACTATACTACCTTTCATTACCAATTAAACTACAATATAACTTCTCTGACAGGAATATAATAAGTGCGGGAATTGATGTGCTTTACCTAGTGAACACAAGCAGTTCGGTTGTATCGTACGATCAAAACTATTTTGGTGTATCGGGTAATACAACATCAACTAAAATGGGTTATATGGACGGCATTAATAATATGGATGCACAATTAACCCTGGCGTATAAAAGAAAAATAAATCGTTTCGCATTATCTGTTGAGGGCTATTATGGCCTGCTTGATATTGAAAGCAACACGTTTTTTGGAAATAATGTATTTGAAAGAAATAGTGGCTTACGATTAATACTTTCATACGATATAATAAAATAGAGATGAAAAGCCTTAAAACATATTTGATCAGTGTATTGGCCGGCTTGTTTATGATAAGCTGCCAAAAAGAGCACATAACAACTGCCAATACAACCGTTGGAAGTCCTGTATTTTATTTTAATGGAACGGTTGGTGGCAATAATGTTAAGCTGCAAGCCGGTAAAAGCAATTACTATATGTATTCATCATATACACAAGACAATAATAAAGTATATAACTACATAGCTAATCTTAAAGAGTTTAATTGCAATAGCAACTGCGTATCAAGCATTCAGTTTATTATTAATGATTTCAGGGCACTACCGGCAGGCAGTTCTGAGAAAAATATTAGTGATAGTTCCCTGACACCCGGTTATTACGGTTATTCTTCTCTTTCAATTACGCCTACAAAATTTGGTGTGGGATTTAATTCCTCAATTGGCCAGGGAAGCAACCCTGTGAGTTATACTTATAATTTTGGAGATGGGGTTACACAAAGTAATACTGGGGCACCACCCGCATCTTTTAATCATACATATTATAACCAGGGTAATTACAACACAAGCCTTTCGGTAACGTTTCCCGGTAATCATATAACAAGCTTATCTGACAGCTTAAATCTGGGAACTCCAACCAAGGCCATTACAGCTACACTTTCATATACTGATTCAGCGACTGTTACCTACAAAGTAGTTATTAATGGTGGTACCAAACCATACAATATTGTGTGGAGTTTTGGTGATACCAGCGGAACTCCGAATACTTCTACCCATCCAAGTGTTAATTCAACAACCGATACAGCTAGGCATATATATATAAGTAAAGGAATACATACAGCATCAGTAACCATAAAGGACTCGCACAATATTTCCGTTACTGCAAATACATATATAGTACCACTTGGTGGTAATAATTCATTTGCCATGAATTATTCCATTTCAGCGCCTGTGCCAATAACTGATTCTTTAGGTCTTTCGAATGTCACAATAATTTACACTGATCCTTCAGGCGATGTTTACACTACAGCAGATTCTACCCAAAAGGGAGGAAATTTCTTCCAGGTTGTTTCTGTTGCACCATATAATAACAACGAGAACAATGAAACAACTAAACAATTGCACGTAAAATTCAACTGTACACTATATGACAATACAGGAAAATCTTTAACTATTACAAATGGAGATGCAGTTATTGCTGTGGCATATAAATAATCATATATTTTTAACCAGACACCCAACCCAACATATAAAACCTGCGTATTTGTGTATAAAGGCTAAAACTGAAATAAAACAACTTATATAAAACAACCAACATGAAAACAATGACAAGAACAAAAACTAAAAAAAACTGGATAGCCATATTGCTGTTAGCAATGGGAATGTTCAGTACAAATGCTCTCTGGGCATTTACGTCCAGCCTTACATCTTCAACAGGATGCGGTATTAGTGCAAGCTTTACTGTAAGTTATGGACTTAACGGGCGTGTAAACTTCACCAGTACCTCTACCGGTGTAACCGGGTGGGCAAGTTATACCTGGAACCCGGGAGATGGCAGTAGTGTACCAACCAATACCGGTTTCAATACATACGAGCATACTTACCTGGCTAATGGAACTTATACAGTCACTCTTATTGTAGATCAGGATAGTGCAACCTGTAATTCTAGTGATACTATGAGTATTACAGTTACTGATGTAACTGTGCCTTGTATGCTAAGCGCTAATTATACCTACACAGTAAATGCTGCAGGGCAAGTAAATTTTGCAAGCACATCAGCAAATACCAATGGCGGCACCCAATATTATTGGAATACCGGCGATGGCAGTGGAGATTTTGCCGGCACAAACACACTTTCTCATACATATGCAGTTCAAGGCAATTATCCTGTATGGCTGATAATAAAAGATACCGGTTCAGCATACTGTATCGACTCAATAGCTCAATATGTAAATGTAAACACGGCTGACAGTAATCGTTGTGGTTTACATGCCAGCTTTACTTACACAAATGGAGTAAATGGTCATGTATCTTTCAGCAGCCCTACATATTTGTATGATAGTGCTCACAGTAGTTATCAGTATAGTTGGACGGCTGGTGATGGCAGTGCAACATATTCTTCTTACGATTCAGTTTTTAACCACATATACACAACCAATGGAACCTATACGGTCTCATTAGTGGTTACCACCTTATATCCATATGATTGTAAAGATTCAGCATCTACTACAATAGTTATATCTAATGTAACAACACCTTGTACTTTATCAGCAGGTTTTAACGTAACAAATGAAGCAACTACAGGTGTGGTTAATGTTGTAAGTACCTCTACCGGAACTATATCAGGCACTCAATATTATTGGAATCCCGGAGATGGTTCTGCTGCTGTACTTGAATCTTCAGGTAACTTTAATTATACCTATACTGCCAATGGAACTTATAACGGAACCTTGATCATAGAAAACACAGGGTCAGCCTTTTGTATCGATTCTATTACATGGCCGGTTAGCATAGCTAATGTAGACTCATTACATGCAAGCTTTACAACTGTCTCTAATTATGATACCATTGGTTATTACAACTATCGATTCACGAGCACTTCTACAGGCACAAACAATAATACGGTATATGCCTGGGAGCCTGGAGACTCTACAGCAGGAGATACAGGCGTTAATATGACAACATACAATCACACCTACAAATACTCTGGTGCACATACAGTTACATTATCACTGTGGTTTGATAAGTATCCTGCTATGCCAGGGCATAGAGCACAAGGTTTTGGTGGCACAATGTATGATTTCACAACATATAGCGAAACGGTGTATGTTGGCAGCCCGCAAAGCATAGCAACTATTTCAGCATCAAATTCTGAAACTACAGTATATCCTAATCCTAATAACGGATCGTTCAGGATTGTAGTTAACGGAGTAGCTGATAACAAAAATGCTGAAGTGGAAATAACCAACATTCTTGGCGAAGTGGTTTATCAAACAACTGCAAATGCAAGCAACGGAACTATAACAAAAGACATAAGTCTTCCGGGCGTTTCAAATGGCACCTATTTTGTTAGAGTTATAACTTCCGGTAACGTTTACAATAGCAAGACTGTGATTAATAAGTAATATAGGTTTTTCTTCTAAAAAAGCCCTGAAAGCTATCTTTCAGGGCTTTTTTATTGGTATTTAGTGGGTTATTTATAGAAATTGGAGCATTTATTGTACCTTTGCCATCCTTGTAAAAAACGATGTTTCTATATAACAGGGTAAATAAGAAAGAACTACGTAAAAAAGTAGCAGCTGAAACCTTCAAAAGAGTTACACTCTCTTTTTATCGTTATGTATATATTGAAAATCCGACAAAACTGCGGGATGAGCTTTTTGCTTTCTGGCAGAATTTAAATGTACTCGGGCGTATATATGTTGCTAATGAAGGTATTAATGCACAATTAAGCGTGCCTGAGCATAACTTCAAAGCATTTATTGATTACCTGAATCAGCACTCTCTTTTTGTCAGCGTTCCTCTTAAATATGCTATCGAAGATGACAATAAATCTTTCTTTGCACTTATAATAAAGGTGAAAAAGAAGATCGTTGCTGATGGTTTGAAGGCAGGAGCGTTCGATACGGAAAATACCGGTCAAAGGCTTGATGCACTTACCTTTCATAAAATGGTAGATGAGCCGGGAACGGTTGTAGTAGATATGCGGAATAACTATGAAAGTGAAGTCGGCCGATTCTATAATGCCATTTGCCCCGATGTAAAAACATTCAGAGAAGAGTTACCTAAAGTATTGGATATACTGGAAGATAAAAAAGACAATAACATATTGCTTTATTGTACCGGTGGAATACGCTGCGAAAAAGCAAGCGCCTGGCTTAAACATAATGGATACGAAAAGGTGTTCCAGTTAGATGGAGGAATTATTCAATACGTGCACGAGATAAAAAAGTATGGACTTGACTCAAAATTTATCGGAAAGAACTTTGTATTTGACGAACGCTTGTCAGAAAGGGTTACACCAGATGTTTTGAGTAAGTGTCATTGCTGCGGAGTTGTTACCGAAAGACAGATAAATTGTACACACCTGCCTTGCCATACCCTGCACATTCAATGTGAAAAATGTTCAGAGGAAAGGAAAGGTTGTTGCAGTGACAAATGCCTTGATGAATACAGCAAATTAGTTGCTGCCTGCTAATTAAAATTGATGGAAAAACGCTGGAATGTAAAGGAGCAAGCTCCTGAAGATAAAGTGCGTAAGCTAAGCGAAGCTATACGGGTAAACCCTGTTATTGCCAATTTGCTGGTACAACGTGGTGTGGAAACCTATGACCAAGCCAAAGATTTTTTCCGTCCGGACTTGAAAACATTACATGATCCTTTCCAGATGAAGGACATGGACAAAGCCGTGAAGAGGATTACTGATGCTGCGTTAAATAGAGAAAAGATATTGGTGTTTGGAGATTATGATGTTGACGGCACTACTTCAGTAGCCTTGGTATATACTTTCTTAAAATGGATTGGTTTGAATTGTGGTTTCTATATACCTGACCGTTATGTCGAAGGGTATGGTATTTCATTCAAGGGAATTGACCACGCCGCCGAAAATGGCTATACGTTAATCATTGCACTCGACTGTGGCATTAAAGCACATGATAAGGTAAAATATGCCAATGAGAAAAAAATAGACTTTATAATTTGTGACCACCACAAACCAGACAAAACCTTACCTGATGCAGTTGCTATACTTAACCCTAAGCGTAACGATTGTGAGTATCCTTATAAAGAATTGGCGGGTTGCGGCATTGGTTTTAAACTGGTACAGGCCTTAGCTATCAATTATGAAATCCCATTTGATATGCTAGAGCAATACCTTGATCTGGTAGGGCTTAGCGTAGCATCAGATATTGTACCAATAACGGGCGAGAACAGAACACTTACTTTTCACGGACTGAAAAGAATTAACAGGGAACCTCGTGCAGGATTTAAAGCTATTATGAACCTTGTGCAGTTACGTAAAGAAGTTACTGTGAACGATCTTGTTTTTGTATTCGGACCCAGAATTAATTCAGCGGGGAGAATTGAATCGGGTAATAGCGCTGTTGAACTATTGATAGCCGATAATCCTGAACAGGCAAAAATTTCCGGCGATTCTATAAACAAAACGAATTTTGAGCGAAGGGATGTAGATGCTATGATAACCCAGGAAGCGGTAGCTATGATTCAGGATGACGACTCCCTGAAAAAGAAGAAGACTACCGTTTTGTATAATCCTGAATGGCACAAAGGAGTGATTGGTATTGTTGCATCACGCTTAATTGAAAAGCACTACTATCGCCCTACTATAGTTTTAACCCGTTCAAACGGAAAAGTAACTGGCTCAGCACGTTCAGTGCGGGAGTTTGATCTGTATGAAGCCATCGATGCATGTTCGCATTTACTGGAACAATTTGGCGGGCATAAATATGCTGCAGGCCTGACAATGAGTGAAGAAAAACTACCTGCTTTTATTGATCTGTTTGAGAAAGTTGTTTCAGAATCTATCACGGCTGAACAACTTCGTCCTATGATAGAAATTGATGCTCCGCTTTCATTTTCTGCTATTACCGAGAGCATGTACAATATTCTGAAGCAATTAGCGCCTTTCGGGCCAGGAAATATGACACCAGTGTTTTATTCCGATAATGTAATTGCACTGCGAGAGCCACAGGTAGTAGGAGCTAATCATTTACGCCTATCGCTTGCGCAAATCGATAATCCTTCCATTTCATTTAACGCTATTGGTTTCGATATGGGAGAATATGCGAAGAAGATACATGCCGATAAACCATTTAAGATAAGCTACAGCCTGAGGGAAAACGAATGGAATAACATAAAAAACATTGAGCTCAATTTAAAAGATATTAAGCCTTAGGTTTACTATTCATTATCTTTGCACACTTAGTTAATATATGCACGCAAATACACGCCATCTGGAAGAGCTTGAATCGGAAGCAATTTACGTATTACGTGAAGTAGCTGCCCAGTTTGAGAAAACTGCTTTGCTATTTTCAGGTGGAAAGGATTCAATAGTTGTGAGCTACCTTGCGCGTAAAGCATTCTGGCCGGCAAAAATGCCATTTGCATTAATGCATATTGATACAGGCCATAATTTTGAAGAAACAATCACCTACCGTGATGAATGGGTTAAAAAGATCGATGCCAGGCTTATTGTTCGATATGTGCAGGACTCAATTGACAAAGGAAGAGTAAAGGAAGAAACAGGCTATAATGCAAGCCGCAACCTTTTGCAAACAGTAACATTACTCGATGCAATTGAAGAGTTAAAGCTTGATGCCTGCATTGGTGGCGCACGCCGCGATGAAGAGAAAGCAAGAGCTAAAGAGAGATTTTTTTCACACCGCGATGAATTCGGGCAATGGAACCCCAAGAACCAAAGACCCGAGCTATGGGATCTTTTCAACGGAAAGAAAAATATGGGCGAACATTTCAGAGTATTCCCGTTAAGTAACTGGACCGAACTTGATGTTTGGCAGTATATTAAAGATGAGAATATTCCTATCCCTTCTATATACTATACGCATGAAAGGGAATGCTTAAGCAGAGATGGGCAATTGCTCGCCAAGTCTCCATTCATAAAATTGAAAGAGAACGAAAAATACGAAAAGCAAATAGTTCGTTTCCGTACTATAGGGGATATGACTTGTACGGGTGCAGTACTATCAAAGGCAGCAACCATTGATGAGGTGATTGAAGAAGTTGCGGCATCTAGGGTTACGGAAAGGGGAACAAGATCTGATGACAAACGTTCGGAAGCAGCTATGGAAGACCGCAAAAAAGCAGGTTATTTTTGATACACTATGACTGACTCTACCAAGCATACTATACTAGAGAACCCTACACGGGGATTGTTGCGTTTCTTTACTGCAGGCAGCGTAGATGATGGCAAGAGTACCTTGATCGGTCGCTTATTGTATGACACCAAATCTATTTTTGAAGATCAATACGAAGCAATTAAGAATACCAGTGAGCTGAGAGGCGAAGAGAATGTTAACCTTGCCCTGCTTACTGATGGCCTTCGTGCAGAGAGAGAACAAGGCATTACTATTGATGTAGCATACCGCTACTTCTCTACCCCACGCAGGAAATTCATTATAGCAGATACACCCGGCCATATTCAGTATACACGGAACATGATCACAGGCTCATCAACCGCCAACCTGGCTATAATAATGGTTGACGCACGCCATGGCATTATAGAACAAACCTGCAGGCATACATTAATTACATCTCTTATTGGTATTCGACATATTATAGTGTGCATAAACAAAATGGACCTTGTTGACTATAAAGAAGAGGTTTTTGAAAAGATACGCGCTGATTTTGAAAAGTTCTCTTCAAAGCTTGAAGTTGTGGACGTACAATTCATACCTATTTCCGCTTTAAATGGAGACAACCTGGTTGAGAAATCAAAACACATGCCTTGGTATGGTGGTAGCACATTACTATATCAATTGGAGAACATACATGTTGCAAGTGATGAGAATTTAATTGATTGCCGCTTTCCTGTTCAGTATGTTATTCGTCCGCAGACAGATGAATACCATGATTACAGAGGATATGCAGGTAAAGTAGCAGGTGGTATATTCAAGAAAGGTGATTCAGTTGTTGTACTACCTTCAGGCTTATCATCAAAGATAAAAGCGATCAATACATTCGATGGAGAGCTTGATGAGGCTACTCCGGGTATGTCGGTAACCATATTACTGGAAGACAATATTGACATCAGCCGTGGTGATATGCTAGTACGTGAGCATAACAAACCAAAGACGGAACAGGATATTGAATTAATGGTTTGCTGGTTGAATGAAAAGAAATTGACTGTTGGTGCTAAGTATGCTATTAAACATACTACACAGGATGCAAGGTGTGTTGTAAAAGAAGTTCTGTATAAAGTAAACATCAACACATTGCACCGCATTGAAGATGATAAGGAAATTAAGTTAAATGATATCGGCAGGATCACCATACGTACTACAAAGTCTTTATATTTTGATTCATATCGTAAGAACCGCCACACTGGCAGTTTAATATTGATTGATGAAGCCACCAACGAAACTGTTGGAGCGGGAATGATACTTTAATTTATTGCAGAAAATCTTTAAGCTCATCCGTTCTTTGTTTCGTAAAGAATGTTTGAATAGAGCTTTCACTTATACCGGGGCAAACTACTTGACCAAACTTAACCCACGCTTCTTTGAACAATATCCATTTTCTTTCAGTGGTTTTAATTCCTTCCTTTGTTACGGTACCCCAATCATAGGGGCCTACCTTTTTCTCCATTATTTTTTTGTAAGTCACATTCAGCATACTGTCGGCCATTGCAAAATCTTTATCTGAACAAGCAGGAAATGAATGCGCACCCGCTTTCACTATTTCATTTAGAAAATCTTTTTCAAGTGTGTTTTGTTCTGCTGACTGAAATGCCGACCTCATTGTACCCGACAGATCAATCTCGTTATTAACCCTGGTATTAAAAAACACTTCTGCCACTTTATAAAGTTTTGAAAGTGCAGCAGTATCTTTCGCAGGCCAGTTAGCAGTAACAGAATCTAACACCCTCTGCCTACCCCATTCTTGTATTATTGTATTAAGATCTTCACATACACCTGACATCATTCCGCTTGTTATATCATCACATATACTAAAGACCGTATCAATATTGTATTGCTTTAATCTTTTCAAATGGGCTGTTCTGTATTCCAGTTCTGCCGGGGCGCTCCATATATTAGCACAAGCCAAACGCAGACTGATATCAAAGTTCTTTTTCACTCCATAACCATTGGCATATAACATCATTAAAATTGCCGGGCCCCCAATCGTTTCAGAAGTGCTGTCCTCTAATTCTTTAAAAGCCAGATACCTTGCATTTACATAATCAATTGGCACGCCAATTCCGTAATAATAGTCTTTTGAAAGCTTTGCCTTCAGTTTGTCTTTACTGAAACCTGCAGGCGGCAGATCCTTTTTCGGGAAATCAGAAACCTTCATTGGTTTGCAGGTATCCTGTGCGTTGCAGATAAATACAATCAAAGAAAAGGCTATGATAAATGAAATTCTCATCACACAAAATTAAATGAAAAAGGGCGGTTATCTACCGCCCTTTTCTATGACTTATAAACTACCCCTATTTCTTAGTAGCAAGGTATTTTGCAGTACCGGCATGTGAGCCTTCCATACCCTTTTCACCCTTTCTCCAGTTAGCAGGACAAACTTCTCCTACTTCTTCGTTGAACTGAAGTGCATCTACCATACGGATAGCTTCATCAACATTACGGCCAAGCGGAAGGTCGTTCACTAACATGTGGCGCACTACTCCTTTCTTATCAATCAGGAACAAACCGCGGAAAGCAATGGTATCGCCTTCTGCAGTTAATTTTCCTTGTGCATCCATTTTATATTCGCCTGAAAGCACACCATAGTTAATCGATATCATTTTGGTAGTATCAGCTACTATAGGATAGGTAATACCTTTAATACCACCTTGCTCCTTTGCCATTTGCAACCAGCCCCAGTGCGATTGTTCCGTATCGGTTGAACAAGCAACCAATGCTACATTACGTTTTTCAAATTCTGCCAATGCATCCTGAAATGCGTGAAGTTCCGTAGGACAAACGAATGTAAAATCCTTTGGATAGAAAAAGAACACTACATATTTTTTACCGATGTATTGTTCCAATGAAAAATCGTTGATTATCTGGTCGCCAAATGCAACTGCACTTGCCTTAAACGCAGGGGCCTTTTTACCCACTAATGTTGTTATCATTTTTTATGTTTTTAAAGTTATTTACTTAATAGACGCGCAAAGATATGAAAGCCCTTCCAGATTTAGAATGACCTATATCACCTTGCTGAATATCAGCGAATTACTTACCTAAAATATAGGCAAACATAAGCGGTGCAACAATGGTCGCATCCGATTCTATTATAAAGCGAGGTGTTTTATCACTCAGCTTACCCCATGTTATTTTTTCGTTCGGCACAGCGCCCGAATATGAACCATAACTTGTGGTAGAATCAGATATCTGGCAGAAATAAGCCCAGAAAGGAGTATCCGTTCTTTCCATATCCTGGTACAACATTGGCACCACACAAATAGGGAAGTCACCTGCTATACCACCACCTATCTGGTAAAAACCTATACCCTGGCCTTTAGAATTCTTGGTGTACCAGTTAGCCAACCACATCATATATTCTATACCACTCTTCATAATACTTGGCTGCAATTCTTCTTTAATACAGTATGAAGCAAAAATATTTCCCATGGTAGAATCTTCCCAACCCGGAACAATAATTGGCAGATTCTTTTCTGCCGCTGCCATCATCCAGCTATTCTTTACATCAATTTCATAATTCTTTTTCATTACACCCGAAAGCAATAACTGGTACATATATTCATGCGGAAAATAACGCTTGCCTGTGTCCTGTGCCTTTTTCCAGAGCTTATGTATGTGTTTTTGTATTCTGCGGAAAGCCTCTTCTTCAGGAATACAGGTATCAGTAACACGGTTAAAGCCATGTTCTAATAAATCCCACTCCTCAGCAGGCGACAGTTGACGATAGTTAGGAACCCTTTTATAGTGGCTATGTGCAACCAGGTTCATAATATCTTCTTCAAGGTTAGCGCCTGTGCATGATATTATAGACACCATATCCTTACGTATCATTTCAGCTAACGAAATGCCCAGCTCAGCCGTACTCATTGCACCGGCTAGGGTAATCATCATTTTGCCTTTTTTATCCATGTGCGCTATATACGCCTTGGATGCATCTACCAGTGTTGCAGAGTTAAAGTGCAGATAGTTGGTATCGATAAACGAAGAAATAGGTCCTTTTTTCATAGTTAGAAGATTTGCGGCAAAAATAACATAATCCTATTAAGGTTGAGATTAAACTAAGGTTAAGACATGGAACGCAGATACCGCAGATTGTTTATGATTTCTGCTTTATAAAACCTTCAATTTTTTGGGCGTTCCCCTATGGGTCGGGCTATACGCTACAACTCCGCGCTACCCTTGCGGGGTTTCCGCTGCTATCCCTAACGCGACTCCGCCTGTCAGTCTGAGCTTGTCGAAGACCTTCCTTTATGGCCCCACCTCATTTCCTCCCCTAAAACGGAGGACGTTACTTTCTGCCTTTGCCCCATTCCTTACTTTCCCCAACGCGGGGAAAGCGTTACAGTACCTATGTATTTAGCCTCCCCGCATTGGGGAGGTTGGAGGGGCGACCTCACCCCGCCCTTATATAACTCCTCGTAGTTTCCTCAATAGTCTGTGTAGCAACCTTCCTAAGCTTTTCAAATATCTCATCAATCTCCTGGTCGGTCAGGCGATCAAGATTGACATCGCTGCTTTCAGCACGTACTTTACCAAGGCCATAAGGCAACATCTCAACATAGAACTTTATTTTGTCCTTGCTGGGCATAGTATTTATTTCTTCAACTACGGCTTCAAAATTATTGACCAGGAAATTCTCTATCATTTCCCGTAATTGTTTTTTTCGTTTGTTCTGCGAACCTACAGGCCTGCCCTCAGGGTTGCCTGATTCTCCTTTTGTAAATGGCATTGTATTGTATTTTCTTGTCATAAAGCGAACCGAGTGATTTGCTTTATGAGTGTGGATTTAATAATACAAAGTTAGTAGTAGTGCTACCTTTTTATTTCGGAATAGTGATGTGTTTTTCAACAACCCGATTTAGGAGTAAGGGATAAGGAGTAAGGAATAAGTCGGGCAGAGTGCTAAAGTCCCCTCTTGGGAGGGGTTGGGGTGGGTTTCCAAACTTTACCACAAAGCACACAAAATTTTACTACCGACTAATGACTAACCACTAACGACTATTCTATTGATAATAACAATAAAATACAATGAACTCAATTGCTAAAATATATAGCCAATATTTTTACAATAAATTGATTATCAAATAATTATAAGCTATTTTGCTTGCTAAAATGTATTGTCAAGAAAAATGAAGATTTTGCATAAAGCGACCTCACCCTGACCCTCTCCTGCAAGGAGAGGGAATTGGAACTACTGAATTATCAATTTCTCACTTCCAATAACATCTCCATTTCTGGTAGTAATCCTATACAAGTAAATACCCGCAGGTTGCTTGCTAATATCAATTGTACTCAAAGCCCCTTTAGGGGTTTGGGGCAAAAGGGCTTCATATATTCTTTCCCCCATCATATTATATACATCTACAACTGATGCGCCTTCCCCGCTTGGGGAAGGTAGGGTTAGGGTGAACACCCCCTTGCTCGGATTTGGAAACACTTTCAATTGTCCTTTGTTACTTGTCAATTGATTAACCGATTCAAGGCTATCTGCATAATTACTATCGGTGCTCACTATTACATCGTCTATATAATAGTAAGCACTTCCTGTACCAGAATACCCTACATACCTGATTGAACTCAATGAATCATTTTTGAAATTACCTATTACAATGTACTTTTCTCCACCTTTAGCCATAAAACTTCCTGACACTTTCATCCAATTGAGTGTATCTATTAACTCTTGTTTTTTAGGGTTATTTGCTACTTGTGGGGTATATGGTAGTAACTCGGGCAATGAACTGTTATCTAGTGTTACATAAGAATTTGAGAAATACGCTCCAACATCACTGCACGCAAACTCGGAAGAATTATGCAGGTTCGTAAAAAAAGTTACATAGTATTTCACTCCTGCTATTAAAGAATCAGCAAGTACAGTTTCCAAATATTCTCTTGAATTTTTATAGTTTGTATTACCATAAGGATAAATCGAGTCAGCTGGGAATCCTGTTACAAAAGGACTTATTCCTGCATAAGATACCCCTGTGTGTGCATACTGAAAACCATAATCAGCATTATACGGCACACTTCCTGATGATGAGGTTGCCCCACTTCCTGTTCCAGTATCGCCAGGGCATTGAGCTGTAAAATAAAAAAGGCCGTAGTTTTCACCTTGCCCTGTCCAATCAGAAACGTAATTGATAAATTGATTACAGTTCTGAGGGCATTGAATAATATTCTCAAACGAATAATTAGGCACAAGATTTTGTCCCTTAGCAAAACAAAGCGCGATAAGGAACAACAGACTAAGTAATGCCTTTCTTTTCATGGCTCTTGGGTTAAGGCAAATATACCTTATTTAAAACTAAATTCCCTATCAAACTGATTATCTTCATTATTCCTTCATCTTTCAATTATAGTTTCGCTATCATAAACTAACAATTAAACCTTAATCGTCATGAAAAAGTCAATCGTAGTATTATCAGCACTGGTATTATTCGCAGGTGTATCATTTGGCCAAGATGCTTCTAAAGCAGCTCCTGCTAAGCAAGATGCAAAAACAGCTAAGGCTGGTGATGCAAAGGACAGCAAGAAAGATGGCAAGGCTACCAAGCCAGCTGCTAAGCCTGCTGCAAAGGATGACAAGAAAGCTGCTGACAAGAAATAATTTTTATTTCACAGCTATTAATAAGGGCCGTACCAGTACGGCCCTTATTATTTTAGGCAATTATCTATCAATATCCGCCAAAATAGCCTACTTTTGCAAATCTTTTTTAGGTTATGATCTCATTAAATGGTATAAATGTAAGTTTCGGGGGTACAACCCTGTTCGAAAATGTTAGTTTCCTTATTAACCCGAGGGACCGTATAGGCCTTGCCGGAAAGAACGGTGCAGGTAAAAGTACTATGCTGAAACTGCTTGCAGGTGAACAGTCACCTACTTCAGGCAGTATTGGCAAGCCTAAAGGGGTAAAAATTGCTTATTTGCCTCAGGATATGGTTCACCAGCATGGCAAAACCGTGTTGGAAGAAACGGCTACCGCATTTGCTGAGATACAACAACTGGAAAACCGCCTTACTGAAATAAACCACGAATTAGAGACCCGTACCGATTACGAAAGCGATTCATATTCTAACCTTATTACCGAAATAACCGATGTTTCCCATCGCCTTGACATATTGGGTTCAGGTAATATGGATGAGGAAATTGAGAAGAAATTAAAAGGATTAGGCTTTGAACGTTCCGATTTTAACAGGCAAACATCTGAACTTAGTGGCGGATGGAGAATGCGTATTGAGCTGGCAAAACTGTTATTGCAAAAGCCCGATGTATTATTGCTCGATGAGCCTACCAACCACCTTGACATTGAATCGATGCAATGGCTTGAAGAGTTTATGGAAACCTTCGACGGGGCATTGGTGCTTATATCGCACGATAAAAAATTCCTCGATAACGTTACCAACCGCACCATTGAAATATCGAACAAAAAGATATACGATTACAAAACGAACTATAGCCAGTACCTGATCCTTCGCCAGGAAAGACGCGAACAACAGGAAGCAGCTGCCAAGAACCAGCAAAAGATAATTAACAAGACACAGATACTGATAGATAAGAACCGTGCCAAAGCAAGTAAAGCGGCATTTGCACAATCGCTTATCAAGAAACTCGATAAAATGGAAATAGTTGAAGTAGATGAAGCGGATACCTCTTCTATTTATTTCAAATTTCCGCCACCGGCGCACAGTGGCAAAATTGTGCTTACGGTTGAAAATGCTTCTAAAGAATACCCGGGCAAACCCATATTTTCAGGTGCTAACTTTATTATTGAAAAAGGCGAGCGCATTGCATTTGTAGGCCGTAATGGTGAAGGCAAAACAACCATGATGAAAATGATAGCTAAACAGACTGACTTTAAGGGTACGGTTCAGTTGGGTGGTAATATATTAATGGGGTATTTTGAACAGGATCAGGCCGAGAAACTCGATGTAAATAAAACCGTTTTCGATACTATTGATGAGCTTGCCGTGGGAGATGTACGTAGCAGGATACGTAACCTGTTAGGTGCATTTTTATTCAGCGGCGATGATATTGATAAAAAAGTGAGGGTATTAAGTGGTGGCGAACGCGGAAGGTTGGCGCTTTGTAAACTTCTGTTACAACCCTATAACCTGCTTATCCTCGATGAGCCTACCAACCACCTTGACATCCGTTCAAAAGATATTTTGAAACGTGCATTGCTGGAGTATGAAGGCACACTTATTATCGTATCTCACGATCGTGATTTTTTAGATGGCCTTGTACACAAGCTATACGAATTCAGGGAAGGGCATGTAAAAGAACACCTGTGCGATATAAATGAGTTTATGCGTAAGCGTAAACTGGAAAGGATGGTTGAGCTAAAGAGTACGGTAAAGCCGAAAAAAGAAGAAAAGGTTAA
>Ga0210386_10002150_pt1 | contig 17175 bp, 16 predicted proteins | sample IncBWH32OmetaG_FD_160091 | JGI IMG/M metagenome (GOLD analysis project Ga0210386, IMG submission 160091) | Forest soil microbial communities from Barre Woods Harvard Forest LTER site, Petersham, Massachusetts, United States - Inc-BW-H-32-O ... | reverse complement strand
GGACAGATCAGGAGGGATGAAATTTTCATCTGCGCGTCATATGTGGGATTGTTTAAAACGATTCAGGAAGAAGTCGTGAACGACATTGGAGTAAAACTGACCGCGCCGAGGTCAAGATTTGTCACATCATTAAGTAATTTGCGGGGACCGAACCCCTGAGTATCGGAGCTGGACGTGTCCAGATTCAATCGTCTTCTGTGGTCAAAACCGTCCCGGATTTGGAGTTACGGGGTTGCTCTTCTCTCGGCTGCCTTGGCACTGATTGTCACTCGATGGTTGTACGTTCATTTCGGGGCCCCCCCTGGAACGCTGTTTATCTGCATCGTTATGTTGAGCGCGTGGTACGGCGGACTCGGACCAGGTTTGTTCGCGACAACACTTTCCACCCTATCGTTCCATTACTATTTCCTGCCTCCGGTCTATTCGATGAGTTTAAAGCCCGGAGAAATGCCAAAAATTGTGATGTATCTTTTGTCAAACCTTTTTGTTGGATTGCTGACTTCCGCGCAAAGGAACGCCGCAGAATCGCTCAGGAGTGCGCGGGATGACCTGAAACAAACGGTTCAAGATCTGAACAGAACCAACGAGGCGTTGCAGGCAGAGAGCCGTGAGCGCGAGCAAGCCGAGAAGAAATTCCGCGGGCTTTTGGAATCTGCTCCGGATGCGATAATCATCATGAACCGGGAGGGCAAAATCGTTTTGGTCAATGCCCAGGTCGAGAAACTGTTTGGTTATAAACGAGACGAACTCTTGGGACAAGAGGTTGAGGTTTTGGTGCCGGAACGATTTCGAGGCCACCACCCGCAACACCGCAAGGACTTCTTCGCCCATCCCCGCGTGCGTCAGATGGGTGAAGGTCTTCGCCTGTTCGGACGGCGGAAAGACGGAACAGAATTTCCCGTCGAAATCAGTTTGAGTCCGCTGGAGACGGCGGAGGGTACGCTGGTCTCTGGTGCCGTTCGCGACGTCACCGAACGCACTCGGGCTGAAGATGCGTTGCGTCGAGCGAATGCCGATCTCGCGCATAGCAACCGGCTGAGCAGCATGGGAGAGCTGACCGCCTCGCTAGCGCACGAGATCAAGCAGCCGATTGCGGCTGCCGTCACCAACGCCGATACTTGTCTGCGCTGGCTATCCCGTGATCAACCTGATTTGCAGGAGGTGCGGGCTGCTGCATCAAGAATTGTGCAAGACGGAAGGCGTGCAAACGAAATCATCAACCGAATCCGCCAGCTTTTCCAAAAGGATACTCTGCAGCGGGAGATGGTCGATTTCAACGAAGTGATACATGGGATGGTGCTTCTCTTGTACCCCGAAGCAACTCGATTCGCCATAACGATTCGGGCGGAACTGCCTGCGGACCTCCCGCAGATCATGGGAGATCGCGTGCAACTGCAACAGGTGCTGATGAACCTCATGATGAACGGTATCGACGCGATGAAAGATGTGGACGGGAAGCGCGTGCTTACCATCAAGCCGCAACGCGGCACGAATGGCCAGGTCCTGATCTCGGTCAGCGATACGGGTGTGGGACTTCCCCCGCAACTGACGGAAAAGATTTTTGATGCGTTTTTTACGACTAAGGAGGACGGCACTGGTTTGGGACTTAGGATCAGCCGCTCCATTGTTGAAGCGCATGGCGGCCAATTGTGGGCCTCCGACAATTCTCCGCGCGGCGCGATACTTCAATTCACTCTGCCATGCGATTCCAAATCCGTATGAAGGAACCTTCGAATGGTTTGTATCCGCGGAAATTCAACCGGCAAATTCCAGGCTCATTGATCGCAGGTAATCGCGATAGAAGGAATTAAGCGCCGCGCCCACCTGTTGCTGCGATTGCGTCTCGGTTTGTTTCCAATTGTCTTCAAAGAATTGCGCAAATGGATGCACCGCGCGAGCCGCCAGCGGGTGCCATTTATCGATCCAGTTTTGAATCGTGCCCCGGTTGCGGGCATTATCCAGAATCGCTGTTCGAACCAGCGATTCGCTCCACTGCCTGTGCCACTGGCAATCCTCATTCAGCGAATAAAATATTTGCCCGAGCAGGTAGTCGTCCTCACGAAGAGCCATCTCACTAAAATATTTCATGAACAACTCGTCGAAAAGAGGTTTGAGCACCAGGTTGAGGGCGACGAAGGATTCCGCCCAATCGTATGCAATGAGGAGTTTCTCAACAACTTCGCGAAGGGGTTGCCACATCGGGTCCGTTTGCCACAAAGTTCGACTGTCGTCCGCGAAGCCGGGATAGATCAGCTGAAGCTGGCGGATGCGGTAGGCAATGCGCTGGATACGACGCATCTCGTCCCCTGACTGAAATGTAGCCGCGGTTGTAATGCGCCCGCTCGGGGCCATTTGCCCGATGTACGACGCAATCATTTGAAAACCGTGCCCCGGATACCTGAGCGGCCCAAACACTTTGGCGAGAATGTAAAGCCATTCATGCTTGAGATGAGCGTCATATCCAGTGCTTTCGATTTCTTCCAGGATGCCGTCGACGAAGATCTCCTTCTCCCGCTGCAAACCTGTGTACTTCGTATAGGTCGTTTCTCGCGGATCGCGAAATTCTTCCCACGATTTCGCTGCTAGCGGAGATTCCTCCTGGTATCGGTGGTACCAGTCCTTAAGCGGCACATCCAGTTCGAAGCGCTTTCCTGTAAAGCCCTCGCCGGTGTTGATGAGGAGCTTGGAAGATACGATTTCGTATTCTGTCGGCATCCTCTTTTGTTGCGTGAGGTGCCAGTATGTCTTTTGTTGTGGCATATAGTTCTCCGGAAACCGTGCAACCTCGCGATTCAGGCGGAAGTGCGTGCCCGCCCGAATTGCCAGGCCGCATCATCCTGGTTCAACTGGATCGATCCCTTGAAGGCCGACATCACCGTCTCGAGTTCGCCCGGGAAACGAAACGGACGACCCAAATGTTTTTCAATCGCAGAGCGGGTCACAAAGCAGCGCTGCGGAACCAGGACTCGTAAATAAGCGCCACGGTCTAAAACCAAAACGTCCTGGTTCAGGTCCTTGATTGCGGCAACGATGGCGTTGGCCACGATTCCTGACTGTAGAACCGGGCCAACCCGGTCGTAAATCTCCGCGGTCTCTTCCGTCATTTTTCATTTCCTCCGCCCGCCCTGGCTCTCAACGGGTAATCAACATTTACGTCCACGAGAATGTCCTCGCCATCGATCTTGACCGGAAACATTCTCAGGCAAGCATTCTGCGGATTTATGCCACGACCGGTGCAGACGTCGAACTCCCAGTGATGCCTGGCGCAGCGAAGAGTCTTGTCAATCAAGTTGCCCTCGCTTAGACGGCTGTTCTGATGGGGACAAGCATCAGCGTATGCATAAACGTGCTCATCAATGTTGATCAACAGAATGCTTTCTCCTTCCACCTCGACACAGGTCATCTCACCGCTCCAGAGATCTTCTATCGCGGCAGCCTTCTGAAAACTCATTGCTGTTCACCTGAAATCACATCAAAACGATCCAAAGGTTGCAACCCGGCTTGCGCGACTGTAAGCACGGGGTCAATTACCTTTTCGTTGTAGACCACATGAAAATGAGAATTCCCACGGACTCGAAGGCTGGCCGCTTCCTGAAGTTTTCCCGCCAGACTTTGAACTGATTCAGCTTCCTCGGCCAGAATCAGAAGGCCGACTGTGTCTCCTTGCAAGAAACCATAGAGAGGTATTGCCATCAAAAAATCCTTTGGGGGAGCTAGGCCCCTGCTGATTTTCGATTTCCGAGCCAACCGTATTTACCGTGGTAAACGTCTTTGCCCCAGGTATCGGGAGTAAGTCTGAAATATTCGGTGAGCAATTGGGGCAGGTCCGCTGGGGCTTCACCTGAAAGCACCCGTTTCACCAAATCCTTATGATTGGCATATCGTTCAGGCTCGTGCAAAAAAATCCACTGGCAAGGCTCAGAGCAGAAAATATATTTTCGCCCGCCATAAGTGAGAACCCTCGCGGCATTTTTCCGCGGTGTGCCAGCGCTCAGCGGTAACTGGCATAAATCGCAGAACGTCGGCATGGCGGTTCCGTGAACAGCCAGCTCATTTTCAGGGCCGGGACCCACCGTTCTCCAACGTTCGATGATTTGCTCCCAAACGGCATCCATCTGGTCCCAATATTTGGGATATTTTTGGCGCAGCCACTTCCGCTCCGCGGGGCTCGGGATTACAAAATTTAACCACAAAGTCGCGCGATAACTGTAAGCGCTGGCATAGATCATGTGATGGTAAATATCGAGTTCGTCTATGACGGTGTCCCAATACCAGGGCTTCTGGAGCCCGAACTCATCCAGCGTCCGCAGAAACTGGTCGATGATCCACTCCTCCATGAACTCTTTAAATGAATAGGGGCGCTGATTCAAATCGGTTAGATAATCGATGGAGAGTCCCGTCAAAATCGAGAACAACCGCCAGTTGCGCCAGAACCACTTGTCGACCAGATACTGCACGTACTTGGGGTCATGTTTCATGACCACCTCAAGAACAGGTGGACCAATCTGCGCATGGCGGGCTTCGTCAGTCTGAATGCTGGTTACCATTCTCTCGAACATGTGGTCATTCGATTCGCGGGCCAGCGACGCCAATCCGACGAATTGTAAATTCGTGAACCCGGTTTCCAGAATAAAATTGGTGGCGATGTGAAATTCGATCGCGTTTTGTCCCAGGGTCAATTCGTCGAAGAAGTGCCTGGCGGCAATGGCGAACCAATTATTGGTGTGGTAGAACTTGTGCGCCCAATCGAACTGAGGGTCCCATCGCACGAGTTGATGGAAGAGAAGCAGAGGGATCTGGGTATGGCGGTATTCATCCAGCGCTCCAAAGGTCGCCATGGTTCGCCAGGCGCTGTCGCGGCCAAACCTTGCCCCCCGCAGATTGCCGATCGTGCCGGTGAACTCCGCCAAGGGTAACGCGGCTGCGTGCACCTTCAGGCTGTTCATCCACGGCGCGGCCAGTTTCTGAGCATCTTCCACCCTCCCTACCGCATCGCAAACAGCATAGACAGCCATGTCTTTCTCGTATTGGTTGTCGACATATTCGCGATAAGAGGTCTTAAAGGATTCTTCCCAGTCCTTCCATTCCGAGTGGGGGAGCCAGGGATGACCACTAATCACCTCCGGGAAGACCTCCTCCTCCCGAACGTAGGAGTAATCCCAATCCAGCTTGTTGGCGAGGGGTAACCATTCCTCTCTGCGAAGCATACTCCTCCTTGCGGCGAGGTGACCGGCACACATATCTTCGGGTTTTGGCTTGCTTAAGTTCTGGGCGCGAAAAGCGAGTACAACGAGTGCGAGTACTAGTCCCATGTAACGGGTACCTTCATTGTTCAAAGTCGTCAATACAGAATTCCATGTAGAGATGACGAGCCCGATTTCTTATAAGATGTTCTCCTTGTCCTGTAAGCCTCGGATTTCAGGTGCCACGTAATTGCAAAGGGGGCACATTAATGCAAAACTTTCCTTCCAACGTTCGTAGAGCATTCGCACGCTCCGGCGAGTCTCAAAACGACCCAACCACATTCACGGGAAATCCCGGCAATTTACAGGAAAATGAACTTCATTTGTGGCAGGCGATGGATGCGATTCCGGGATTTATTTGGAGCGCTTTGCCCGATGGCCAAGTCGAATTCTGCAATCGAATGTGGCTTGAATATACCGGCATGTCTTTAAGTGAAGTCGAGGGCTGGGGGTGGACCGCCGCAATTCACCCTGAAGACATGAATGAATTGCGAGAGAGATGGGAATCAGCTTTGAAGCAAGGTACCATGTTGGAAGCCCAAGCTCGCCTGCGCCGAGCCGACGGGTCCTACCGTTGGTTCTCGATTCAAGCAGCACCGCGACACCTCGCTGGCGGAGGTATATCGCGCTGGTATGGTACTAGCACCGATATTGAAGGACTTAAGCGAGCAGAAGAAACGCAGAAACGATCTTCCTACCTGGATGAATTGGTGGAACAAGCTCCGGAAGCAATTGCAATCCTGAGCACAGACGACCTTGTGGTTCGGGTGAATAAGGAATTCACCAGACTGTTCGGGTACGAACCAGATGAGGTTTTATATCGTCCCATTTATGATTTCATTATTCCGGAAACACTGGTTGAGAGTTCCCTGGAGTACACACGCCAGCTGAAGCACGGCAATCGAATAGAAGCCGAAACGATTCGTAGACGCAAGGACGGGAGCCCTGTTCACGTATCACTTCTCGTCGTCCCAATCATTACGGCTAGCGGAGAGCAGGCCGCGAATTATGCAATATACCGCGACATCACTGCACGAAAGCTCGCCGAGGAACGTTTGCGTGAGAGCGAGGCCCGGTTCCAGGTGATGGCCGACACTGCTCCTGTAATGATCTGGATGACGGGTACCGATGCCATTTGCAATTATTTCAACAAACCGTGGCTCGATTTCACGGGCAGAACCCTGGAACAGGAAATAGGTACCGGATGGGTCGAAGGCGTACATCCAGACGATGTGCAGGGATGCTTCGATTGTTTCCTAGCCGCCTTCCATGCGCGAAAAGCTTTTACAATGGAGTATCGCCTGAAACGTGCGGATGGAGAGTTTCGCTTGGTGATAGAAAGCGGCATTCCGAGATACACAGGGGAAGGAGATTTTGCGGGTTATATCGGGTCGAACATAGATATCACGGACCGCAAACGAGCAGAAGAAGAGCGGGAGAGATTACGCCAATTGCAAGCGGACCTGGCGCATATAAACCGGGTGTCAACGATGGGCGAGCTAACCGCTTCTTTAGCGCACGAAATTAAGCAACCAATTTCGGCATCGGTCATGAACGCTCACACATGTTTGAAATGGCTGGTGCGCGATCAGCCCGGCATTCAGGAAGCCCGCGAATCCGCGGCGAGAATGATCGGAGACGTAACCCGTGCATCTGAAATCATCAGCCGGACGAGTTCCCTTTTCAAGAAGGGGGAAACGCAGAGATATCCAGTTGACGTGAATGAAATCATTCGTGAAATGATTGAGCTGCTGCGCGGCGAGGCGACGCGACATTCGCTTTCGATCCATACTGACCTTGCAACTGACCTGCCCAAAATCAATGCGGACCGGGTGCAGTTGCAGCAAGTTTTCATGAACCTCATGCTCAATGCGATCGATGCTATGGATGAAATGAAAAACGGCGGGAAACTTACGATCAAGTCTGAGCGGAATCCAGACGATCAGCTACTGATCTCAGTCTGCGATACCGGCATAGGGGTGCCTCCCGAAAGCGCGGACAAAATCTTTGAAGCATTTTTCACAACCAAGCCGCAGGGGACCGGCATGGGACTTTCAATCTGCCGATCCATCATTGAGTCACATGGCGGACGGCTGTGGGCTGCTACCAACCCTGTTCAGGGGACGACATTCCAATTCACGCTCCCGACAGAATTCAGTGCAGCATGATTCTATTTCCACGGGTCGTAACAGTCTGAGTATAGCCTCCTGAATCGCGGCGCTTTTATGCGGATTTCAACGTCCGGCGCAAGTCTTTCCACGGCCCTCCCTTCACGTAGCATTCGGGATAAAGGACCTTCGGACGCGGGTCTTCCGCAGTGTCGAGCTGCAGGACCATCCACTTCGGGTACGGAATTCCCGGGTCCGATGCGGCGTCGAGAAGCTGGATATCTTCATCCGAGACCTGCAGGCCTGACGCAGCGATGTTATCTTCCAGCTGCTCGATTTTCCGGGCCGCGATGATCACGCTGCTGACCGCCGGCCGTCCCAGAACCCACGCGAGCGCCACGCGGGCCGGGCTCGCGAAGTGGCGGCTGGCCACTCCCTTCAGCGTTTCCACTACGCGATAGCCAATCTCTTTATCAAAAGGCACAAAGGAACCCGCCTCCGCAAATCTCGTGCCCGCGGGAGCAGGATTTGTGCGGCTGTATTTGCCCGAGAGGAATCCTCCTGCAAGCGGGCTCCAAACCAGAATGCCGATATTGTGATACTCGGCGAACGATTGGAACTCATGTTCGAGCCCCCGGCCGACCAAGCTGTAGTACATCTGCGCGGTCACGTATTTTTCCAGACCCATGCGCTCCTGCAGCATGATCGCGGTTGCCGCTTGCCATGACATTAAATTCGAGAGGCCGATGTAGCGGACCTTGCCCTGACGCACCACATCGTCGAGCGTCCTCACCGTTTCTTCGAGCGGGGTATTGCTGTCCCATCCATGTACCTGGTAAAGGTCGATGTAATCAGTCTGCAGCCGCTCGAGACTGTCTTCAATTTCGCGCAAGATATTCACGCGAGTTGCGCCGCTCCGGTTGAAATTTTCGCTCATTGGGAGCCGTACTTTCGTGGCCAGAACAATTTCCTTCCTCACTCCCTTCAATGCATTTCCCACCAGCGTCTCGCTTTCCCCCAGGCTGTACACGTCGGCCGTGTCGATGAAGTTGATCCCTCTATCCAGTGCCGCCCTCACCATCTTCGTTGTTTCTTCCTGGCCAAGATTGCCCATGTTCATCCTGCCGCCAAACTGCATCGTGCCAAGTGCCAACTCGCTCACGATAAGCCCGGTATTTCCCAGCTTTCTATATTTCATTTCTCATGTTCCTTTCGGAGACCAAAAATATTTACATTTACTTTGCCGAGCTGGGCAGTTTGTAATCGTCGGTTAGAGTTTTCAAGAACGCCACCAGATCATTCTCTTCGTCATCCGTCAGCTTGAGGTCGCCAAGTTGCCTTGTGTTGAGATTGGTTGAATCTTCAGGAGGCGGCCAGCATGTGGCCTTTTCCCCAGGATCTCCCGCCTTGCACTTTGGCAGAACGTCGCGCGTGTTATAAAAATGCACAACCTCCTTCAAACTTTTGAAATAGCCGTTATGCATATAGGCCTTCACAAAATCGGGAGTGGGACGCATGTCAACGTTGCGCAAGGTGGCAACCTGAAACTTGCCGTCGAATTTGGGTGCAAGGTCGATCCACTGCGTATCGGGATTTAATTGACCGCTCAGGCTCTTCAGCTTGCGCAGAAAAAATCCAACGCCGGTATCAACATACGACTGACCAGCGGGGTTCGGACTGTATCCGTGTTCGTCGGGTTTTCCTTCGAAGTAATACTGCACCCCGGGATTTCGAGGCACGCCTAGATTGCTTGCGGTAAAATCTGTGAACAGCGGTTCTTCTCCAGGTCCGCCATCGCGGTGACACTGATTACATTTCGCCTTACTCTTGAACAGGGCGTACCCGATTCCCTCTTCGGGCGTAAATTGCGCCTTCCCCGCCTGCACATAGTCATACTTCGAAGTAAACGGACTGACTTCTGGCGAAGCTTCGTATGCGGCGGCAGCAAGTCCGAAGCTGTCATAGACATGGTCAGCACGTTGCCGGTCTGCGACGTTGAGATGGACCGGGTATTGATCGTCGGCACGTGGGGGCCCAGGTGTAGCGCAAACTTTTTCGACATCCTTCGGCCATTGAATAGAGAAAGAGTCGGCACCCCACACGTCCTCAAATAATTTGCGGTAAGGAACCTGGGATAGCCGGTATGCGATGCAGGCCGAATCGGGCAGCCCCATTTCGACAGGGTTCGTTGGCGGTCCTTGAGCTTGTTCGGCACTTGCATTTTGCAAACGGTAGCCGCTGGCGCGCATGTCCCAGAAATTGCCGCCCACGAAATCGCCCTGCAAAGTGTTGTAGTGGAGCACGGGGGAAAATGTCGCATACATGTAACTCTGCGGCTTGCGCTGGCTGAATCGCGTTCGTACCGATCCCGGATAGGCCACAGTACTTTGATTTAGAGATTGGATCGGGCCGGTGAACCCTGTCTCCGGTGTATGGCAGAAACTGCAAGCCTCATTCTGATTCACGGAAAGATGTTTATCAAAAATTAATAACTTTCCGAGGGTGCGAACCTTTCCCTGATGGTCAAGCGTGGTATGGCTCATTTCTCTTAGTGTGTCGGTTTCGATTTTATCGATATCGGCAGCAACCCTAGCGACGTCCTGATCGAATCCTGCAGGCATCCTTCCGCCCGTATCATGTCTTTCAGACCCGGGGACGTGCACGGAATCGTCTCGCTGAAGGTCAGTTCTGGAGATAAGCAGGAGGAAGCCAATCGGAAGAAAAGCAAACAACGTAAATCCGAGCCTTCGATGGCGCATGGTTATATTCTCCTTTCCTCGGAGATGGCCTGGTTCGAGGGCTAAGTTCAATCGCTCGGCAATTCCGCCTTATGCCAGGTGGAGTCGGGGTTATAAGCAGTCATGGCTTTCGCTTCCGAAGTTGTGTTGGGACCGAGATCTTTTTCGTAAACGGTTCCCGATTTGCTGACAATGAAAGTCATGACGCCCGAGGAGCGGTACTCCGCCGGAAATGCGACAAAGGCGAACCCCAGTGTCATCTTCCCGTTGACGATATAATTCCTGGCGCCGCCTGGCGCATTAGCCCCTTGGCTCGTGAGAATCCGGAAAAAATACCCGTTATACGGAATGTTCGATTCGGGGTTGCTCGTTGGGCGATTTTCGCGCGCGTAGGCGATCAGGGGACTGACGGGGCTGTTCAATTGATCGCCCGCTTCTTCCCAGTATAGACCGTCGTGTTTTCCATTATCGCTCACCAGTTTTTGCGCATATCCCCCTGAGTAGCCATACGGCGCTTTTTCAAAGTAGGTCTTTTGGGCATCCACTAATTCGTTGCAAGCTTGAATCGCAGACAGTTCGTTCTTGCCAATTCGGCGAAATAGAATTTCGTCCTTGCCCGCCTTTGTGTCGAAATACCAACTTCCGCTTTTGTTGACGAGTGGAATGGGAAGCGGCCAGTTCTCGGCACCGATCACGAGGGTTACGGTTCCGTTCGGCTCTGTGACGAATCGGTGCATTTCCTCATATTTCGCCCTGAAGTTTGCCCGGGCATCGAGATCCTCAGTCGGATCTCCGGAGGAAACAACTTCGTTTCCGGCCGGGCCAAGGATTTCCAGAACAGCTTGGCTGTCAGGGTCCTGCATCGCAGTAAAAAGGGCGCGGCTAGCATCAGCTGGTGAAGCAAAAGTCTTTTGCCCCGATTCTTGCGCAAAGGTGGTTTCGAATGAATCCCCCATACAGAGTGCCAATAGAACGAATGCTGTGAACCGAATAAAAATTTTCCATTCCAGTTGATTTAAGATCGACATATTCCGCAGCATGGCAGTTCCTTATGTTTTTTGATTTTCTTTGAATTGCATTTCTCACAACGTGAGCTCACCTGTGCCCCCCGCCGCCTCCGCCGTGGAAACCTCCTCCGAAGCTGGATTGCCCGCGAGCGGAAAAACTATGGGCATTTCCACCGTGATCGTATCCGCTGAATGCTCCGGAGTGCGTTCCCTGCTCAGCGTGAGAAGAGGAAGACCCGTGGTATCCAGCAACACCGGGACTGCCTCCGTGGAATGAATTGCCGTGGTCGAAGCCGCCGTGATTGAAGTTGCCGCGATTTACGAAGGTTCGACTGTGGAATTCATATGGGCTGCGGTTAAAGAGCATCCTGTGACCGTGCCAATCCCAGCCCCAGTGGTTCCATCCCCAACCGAAACCGCCGAAGAAACCAATTCCAAATCCAACACCAAAGAAAAGCCCCGGGCCGTCATAAAAGATTCCGGGGACGGGATACCAACCTGGATATGCGACGATGGGATAACCATAAGCGAGCCAAGGATCATACTCTGGGACATAGACTTCTTCCGGATTGGCAGGTTCAATTTCGATGGAATTGTCTTGAGTTGTTACTTTCTCCTGCTCGTTGCTCTTCAGATCGCCTGCTTTTTGAGCCTGTTGGCGCATGGTTTGCACGGCATCCATTACAGCTTGCTGCTGGTTGACATACGCGTCGCCCAAGGAAGAAGTCCATGAAAGATTTTTGTCCATGTTTTCAAGTACCGAGGGAAATTGGGTCAGGGCCTTCACGCTTGGGTCCCAGGATTGCTTATCGACTTCAGCCCCCAACTGTTCACCTTTTAGTTCGGAGTGGCTTTGCATCCAGCGATCCGCTTCGACAATTTCAGTCGGATAAGTAGAAGCCGCCAGGACTTGCGCAACGAGAGCGTCCGGGTACAAGGCGATCGGAGCAACTAATTGTTGCAGCTCTTGAGGAGACAATTGCGCGGCGGGGCTTGGCGTTTGTTCACTGGCTTGCTCACTGGGCTGGGTCGCGGGAATGAAGGAGGCAGCCCTCATCGTCGATTGCACCAGGAAAAAGGATACAAGTACGGCCAGTATCCGCATTGCGAGCCTGGACGGCCTCCGATTCATGGCAAAACCTCCATCACTGATTTGAAAGCGATTCGTTCGTTTCAATTCCATTCAAGCTTCTTCACTTCTTTGGTGAGCCTGGAGGAAATTGTTTGAACATTTTCTCCACGTCATTGTCGAGATTCTTGATGTTTTTGTTTGAATTTTTGGAGAGCGTGTCGCTTGAGCTGCCCCTCCAAATCAACTGCTTTGTCGATGAGTCGAAAAGGTCGATAACCAAAGTTCCTACCCTGTATGTTTCCGTGCTAGTGGTCGATTCTCCTATCCCACCTCCAAAACCTCTCCATCCCCAACCACCGCCAATTCCATCGTAAAATGTATTCAGGGTTTGCTTGTCATGTGCAATCTCCATTGCGACGATGGAAACATTGCCGCCTGAACTCACCTGAGTCCAGCCCTTGGCTGTCAAGTCAGAATTGACGGCATTTTTGATTCGGTCGGCATCCAAGGGATCTTTTGTCTTAACCTGCTCCCATGAGTAGGTTTTGTATCGCCCGAAATTTACATTGCGATCGTAGTCGGTCTTCACGTCACCCGCCGATGACTTGCTCGCAAATATCAGGATCATTGCCATCAAAACGAATATGCATTTTTGAATTTTCATCGTTCCTCCTTTTTGAAATTCCGGCAAAAAACTCCCCCGGGGGAACACTCGACCGCATGCGTTTGTCGTTCCAGCGAGTGCTAGCCTTTCTGCCCGCGATGGTGTCCTGCCACGTGAGTTTGCGCTTCCGCGGTCTCTTGACTGACCATCTTTTCGTACCGTGATTCGAGGACCCTACTGCCATTGGGATTTGCTTCGTCAAATAACTTCGCAAGGAAATAGCGCTTCCCGTATTTGTCAAAAATTAATTCGGTCTTGGGTGGAGCAGAGTTGACCTCAGCGTCGCGGATTTCAAACAGGGCGGAAGTAGAACCATCCGCGCTGCTGATTTCCATGGTTGTTTGATCGGTATTATCGAGCGGGTGAATGATGTACTTGCCTGCTGGAAGTTTGGCATTGCCTGCATGAAATTGAAACGGAATGGTGACTTCGATTTCTCCGACGATCTGAGCGTGCGCATTCCTCGGTGAAATCGTAAGCATGAACACGACTGCAAAAAACAACAGCAACAAACTTACTAAATTGCGCGTTGTCGTCGTCCTGTTGCGACGCGAATGTATCCAGTCAATTTCTTTTTCGAACATGATGAATTCTCCTCATTCAAATTTGTCGCCAAAGGCCCGTATGTCGTGAGCGACTCACATACTGAACATGCAACATGCCTGCCAAACATGCCTTGCGTGTAAGTGACGGATATAAAGGGCTAACCGCGATTCTTTGCCAAGGAAAGAATTCCAATCCCTCATACACGATGTCCAACAGACTGACATTTAAATTGACAGGGCTTCGCATTCTCCAGCGCCGTTCGTTGCAAAGCGATGTAGCAGGTCGATCGGAATTGGATCGTTCACCCGGAATGGAAAGAATCGCGAAAATTAAAACGAATCTACAATGTAGATCTTGAGGCAAGGAACAGTTGCGGCCACGGGCGGAAGGAAGAAACGGAAGTGGGCGAACTAAACGAGGAATATTAATCGAGGCAGGGGTTTCTTAGGCGATCTCAATCCAGGGGTAGGTCCGTCCCCATCTCATGCTCACTTTGTTGCGTGTGGAGTGCATCCTGATTGGAACGCGATATTCCCAGTTTTTGCATGCGGAAGTAGAGCGTGGATCGCTTCATTCCTAGACGCGCTGCAGCGCCGTTAGGGCCGGCGACAACCCACTTGGTGTGCACAAGGGTCTTGATAATATGCTCGCGTTCAGCTTCTTCCAGCGTAACAGCTCCCATTGATTCGGCTACTGGGGAGTGCTTCAGTTCCTCAAGAGGAGCGCGAAGCTCGTTTCCGATGCTCATGATTACGCTTCGCTCAATAAAATTCTGCAATTCGCGGACATTCCCGGGCCACGAATAGGAAATGAGCACAGCCATCGTTGCCTGAGGAACCCCTTCGATTTGTTTACCCATTCTCCGGCTGTAAACTTCCACAAAATGCGAAACTAATGCCGGGATATCCTCGCGTCGCGACCGCAATGGCGGCAACTGTATGGGGAAAACGTTCAAGCGGTAGTAGAGATCGCTGCGAAACTCCTTCTGCTTCACCATGCTCCCCAAATCCCGATTCGTCGCGGCCACGAGGCGAACGTCCACCTGGTGACTTCGCGCGCTTCCCAGCCGCTCGAATTCCTGTTCCTGTAGAACTCGGAGCAATTTTGGCTGTAACGACGATGGAATATCGCCGACCTCATCCAGGAATAATGTTCCTTTGTCGGCAAGTTCGAAACGCCCAATTTTTTGCGCGATCGCTCCTGTGAAAGCGCCTTTCTCATGCCCAAAAAGTTCGCTTTCCAGAAGATCGAGCGGGATAGCTGCACAATTTACCCTGATAAACTGACGGCCGCAGCGAGAACTGATGTTGTGAATGGCCCGTGCGATCAACTCCTTGCCGGTTCCGGTTTCCCCCAGAATCAAAACGGTGGAATTAGTTGGGGCCACTAATTCGACATGGTCGAAAACATATTCAAGCGCCGGACTGTTTCCTACAACTTGTTCGAATCTTCGCGGATTACGGTCCTCATCGCTGGATCTCGGTCTTTCAAAAGCCTCCGCACGAACCGCCATTGGCACCTCCAGCGAATATTGGGACGTTGCTCGGGCTCAGGATTCAATTTTCGAAAGCCGCGCGCACACTTTGGAGAAGTATTTCTTCATCGAGCGGCTTGGAAAGAAACTCCACCGCACCCGCTCTCAACGCCTGTATTCGCATCTTCGCATCTCCATGGGCCGTTATGAAGATGATCGGTATTCTGCACCGCTCAGCGTTCAGTTGAGACTGGAGTTCCAGACCTGACATTCCAGGCATACGGATATCCACAATCAAGCAGGAAGTTTGGCGCTGCAGTCCCGATTTTAGAAATTCTTCGGCCGAAGCAAACGCTCGCGCCGGAAACCCGACGGCTTTCAGCAAGCCGTCCAAAGCGCTGCGCATCGAGTCATCGTCATCGACAATTGCCACTAATTTGGTCCCATTTTCATTATTCATGGCAGAAAAATTACGACGGTGCGCAAAGTAGCGCAATCATACCTTGGTATAAAGCGCTAATACCGTCCCGAAAGGCGAATCGCCGGCGTTATTCGGAAATTGAGAACGCTATTTGGAGAAAAATTATTCGGCGAATAGGGACTGTCAAGCGGCAACCACGCCGCCACATGCGGCAGCAACCTACTTCTTGCTGGGTAGAAGCTGTTCCAATTTTCCCGCCATTCTCACCAGCTCCGCCAACGATTCGGCCTTCATCTTTCGCATCACGTGCCCGCGGTGGATCTTCACGGTGATTTCGCTTGTCCCGAGCTCTGCTGCTATTTGCTTATTGAGTTTTCCCGAAACCACCAGGGCCATGACCTCCCGCTCTCGTTTGGTCAGCGATTCGTAGCAGTTTCGCAATTCGGCAGCATCGTTTTGCTGCTGGCGCAATGCCCTGTCGCGTTCCAAAGCCGTGTAAATCGCATCCAGCAAATCCTCGTCCCGAAAGGGCTTTGTCAGAAACTCGATCGCGCCGGATTTCATGGCCTTCACCGTCATTGGGATATCTCCGTGCCCGGTGATGAAAATAATAGGTATGCGAACGCCTGAGTCCGTCAGCCGGCGCTGAAAGTCCAGGCCACTCAGGCCGGGGAGTCTTACGTCCAGAACGAGGCAACTCGGCGCGTCCGGTCGCTTGCTTCGCAAGAACTCTTGCGCCGTTCCGAAGGTTTCCGAACCCAATCCCACCGACTTTAGCAGGCCTTGAATTGCTGCACGCACACCGGCATCGTCATCAATGACAAAAACCAATGGAGCGCCAGGCGGACTCATTCATGTGCCTCAGCTCTGCTGGGTATGGTGAAACAAAAACTTGAGCCGCGCGGATAATTGTTGCCAGCCCATAAGCAGCCGCCGTGCGATTCGACAATCGTGCGGCAGATCCGAAGTCCCATGCCGATGCCGTGAGGTTTAGTAGTGAAGAATGCGTTGAAGATCTGACCCTCCTGATGGGGGGGAAGCCCCATTCCAGTGTCGATGATAGTTACCAGAATGTGCTCGTTTTCTGTCGGCTGCGTCTTGATGACGATCTCACCTTTAGCATTCGAATCCTTCATCGCCTCAATACTGTTCACGATAAGGTTCATCACCAGCTGCTGCAGTTCCACGCGATCTCCCATAACTTTAGAAAGATCCGCTGCAAGTTCCGTGCGGAATGAAATATGATGGTGGGTGGCTTCACCGTGCAAAAGCACGATCATCCCTCGAATGACATCGTTTACATCAACCAACTCACGCTCCGGAGTGCTCTTTTTGAAGACAAGGTGAATTCGCCTGACGATTTCCGCTGCGCGCGTTCCGTCTTTCACGATCCTCATGGCGGCCGCGCACGCCTCCTCCAGATTAGGTTGATGGCGCGTAAGCCATCGCAGGCAGGTATTGGCATTGGTAATGGCAGCGGCAATCGGTTGATTCACTTCGTGAGCCAGAGAGGCAGTTAACTCCCCCATGGTGGTGACGCGATTGACGTGTGCAAGCTCCGCCCGTGCCTGGCGCAAGGCCTCTTCGCCCCTTTTGCGTTCGGTGATCTCGATGACGGTACCGACAAATTCAACAAAGTCGCCGGAGGGACTCAGAACAGGATGGCCGATGGAGTGAATATCTCTGACCTCACCGCTGGGATCAACGATGCGATAATCCACCTCGAACTCCACTTTTTCACGTTGCGCGGTCTCAACGCTTTCTCTGAACCTGGCTTGATCATCCGGGTGAATGCGTTGAAAAAAAGTTTCGAATTGCGGTTGTTCGCCGTTCGCATTGAGTCCCAGGACGCGGCAGCATTCTTCCGACATGTACCTGATCACGCCCTTATCAGGTATCGAT
>Ga0210386_10002149_pt1 | contig 17183 bp, 15 predicted proteins | sample IncBWH32OmetaG_FD_160091 | JGI IMG/M metagenome (GOLD analysis project Ga0210386, IMG submission 160091) | Forest soil microbial communities from Barre Woods Harvard Forest LTER site, Petersham, Massachusetts, United States - Inc-BW-H-32-O ... | reverse complement strand
GCAATCGCCCGCCGTCTACTATCCGTTTAACCAGAACGCGAGTTCCGGTTTCGCTCTGATGGTACGCACCGCTCAGGATGACCAGAGCATCCAGCCCGCTCTGGCAGCCACTGTCCACGAGCTCAACATGGATGTGGGAGTCGAGCAGGGCTCAACCATGCGGGAGCAGATCAACGATTCGCAGCCAGCTTATTTTCACCGTTCCACGGCATATGTGGTTGGAGGGTTCGCGGTGTTGGCGTTGATTCTGAGCGCGGTCGGTCTTTACGGGTTGATCGCCTACTCAGTGAGCCAGCGAACACGCGAGATCGGCGTGCGCATGGCGCTGGGCGCGCAAAGAGGTTCGGTGTACAAGCTGGTGCTCGGCCAGGCCGGATGGCTGACGGGAACAGGGCTGATTATCGGGTCGATCTGCTCGATCGGAGCGTCATTATCCATACGCAGCTTGCTGTTCGGCGTGCAGGCTTGGGATGCAGTGACGCTGGTTTGCGTGGCCACGTTGTTGGCGGTTGCGTCGATAGCAGCGGCATTCATACCGGCGCGGCGCGCGGCTTCGGTCGATCCCATGCAAGCGCTGCGAGCGGAATAACCCGATTGTCTGAATAAACCAGGAAAAGCGCCCTCGGTTGACGCATTATCGCCAACTCACTCATTGACACCGATTACTACCCGGGAAGTCGGCCAGTGTCCAATGAAGTTTTGAGGCGCACGTCGAGCGAGTTTTCGCGCTCAACAGAGAGCACTGGCCGGTTGGTCTGCGACTCTTACCTTGGCGTGAGCGGGATCACTCCCTCCGATCAATGCCCAAAATAGTGGGCGCTTGCACAAGAATGCAAAGCCAGCCTAGCCTCAGCGCCAAATCAAGCTCTGCAACCTTGATCCGACCTGTGGTTCACGTAACGTACGCTATCGAGTTCAGTTATGTTGAGAGCAAAATGCCACCAGACCAATAGGAGAGCGTGTGATCGCCTTCTACACAACATAACCTCAAACGCAACATAACTCCGCATGTTCGACACCAAAGCGAACAAACTCCGACGTATGGGTGATCGCACGATTCCGCGCCGCCGCATCGCGTATTGCCAGTACGCGCATCTCGGTGGGCATGCGATCGAGAAATTGCATGCCTTTCGCGATGGAGTGATCGCTGAGGACCCTTCCTAATGCAGTGGCAATTGCGATCTGAGCGGAAGGCTCCGCAGGGAGCGGCGCGCGATCCGGGTTCAGGAGGATTTCATCGATGGATGGCAGGTCACGAAACAGCCGCAGGAAAGCAACCAGTTCCGTCGTGGCAGCCGGCCCGACGGTACCTTCAAGCAACTGCGCCTCGATCTCGGTGGTTCCTGTGAAGAAGCCACTCTTCTGCCGCCGCGCGAAGCCGGTCAATACGTTCGAGGCCATCTCCCAGGAGCGGGGTGTTGGCCACGCATTCACATCCGACGTGGCGTTGGCATCATGCAGGAGCGCCGGCTTGAACCGCAAAAAGGCGACGATTTCCGGACGCAGCCCGGCACGAACTGCCCACTGGCACCAGTCTTCGAAGTCCGGCTCGAGGCATAGGTGGACGAATCGATTGCGCAGCGGCCGGGGCATGGAAAAGTGCACGCCACGCTCGGATGCCGGATTGCCTACGGCCACGACCACCCAACCGTCCGGGAGGTGGTATTCACCGAGCTTGTGGTCGAGCACCAGCTGATAACAGCCAGCCTGTGTCATCTGCGGTGCGGCAGTCAACTCGTCGAGAAAGAGAATGCCTTTGCCAGAGGTGGGCAGAAATTTCGGTGGCACCCATTCGGCTTGATCTGCGGAGATACGCGGTAGTCCGCGCAAATCGACGGGATCAAGCTGAACAGCTCGAATGTCGAGGAACTGCCAGCCTAGATCAGAGGCGACCTGTGCAACGATTTGCGACTTGCCCACACCGCACGCGCCCCAGATGTGCAAAGGCACACGTTCGGTAATGAGCGCATGGAGCGCTTCAAAGAGCTCAGAGGGTTTCATAGAATTGTCCTTACGGAGTGATAGATCAGGCGAGGTTGAGATGAAGCGGAAACGGCGATGCGAGCCTCGGCAGAGTCAGCGAACAGCTAGGCTGGGACTCCCAAGGGATCGCTCTTTTGCATCATTCCGGCACAGATGCGCGTTTATCGTTAGTTACCCTTTGTCACTTCTGGATCGTTCGGTGAGAGCCGAGTACATCGTGCCACCAAACAGCGAGGGCCGTGTCGCCAGTCTCTCCATGCGCTCCACTCCAGCCTCGGTGAAGAGTTGGCGGAGTCGTTCGAAACCAACCGGATATGGGCTCCATCTATTCGGCTTGGATCGTTCATACTCCACGATCAAAAAGCGATCTGTTACAGACAGAAGACTTCTCAGGAATATCTGCTGCTCTTGAATGAAGTGCAGCGTGTTTGCCCTAAGAATTCCGTCGACCGCTGGAAGGCGGAGGCTGGGACTCCCGATATCCCCCAGTGTTTTACGAATTTCGACTCCGCCGTAATGGTCCGGCACACCTTCCAAAGCTCTGGGGTCCAAATCGACGGCATGAATCGTGCTGCCGGGAGCCAGCAAGTGCGCAAGCGCCGTTGTGAAGGTGCCGCTGCCGCAACCAAGATCACACCAGGATTGCGGTCGCGCCGATTCAATGAGTGGTGTACGAATAAAAGTGATGGCCTCACTGGTCTTCATCTCTTCAATGTATTTGAGCGGGTGGGGTATCTTGTTAGACTCAGTCGCATGAACGTTGTGGAGTGGCTCCTCGATTCGGACCCCGCCATCCGTTGGCAAGTGTTGCGCGATCTTGTTCATGCGCCGGCTGAGATCATCGCTGCCGAGCGAGCGAGCGTCGCCACCGAGGGCTGGAGTGCCAGACTGCTGGCCTTGCAGGACGAAGATGGTCAATGGGCGGGAGGCGCGTGCTTTCCGGCACCAAGCAATAACCAGGCCGACGAGACCGAAGGCCAGCCTTGGACTTCCACGCTGCCCACTCTTCAACTGCTGTACGATTTTGGGATCGACCCGCGCTCTGACCGGGTACGCCGGACGGTCGCGCTGGTCAGAGACCACTGTCGCTGGGAGCACGCCGGGCAGCCCTTCTTCGCAGGTGAGGTTGAGCCGTGTATTAATGGCAGGACCGTCACATTGGGCATTTACTTCGGCCAGGATGTGGAAGCCGTCGTTGTTCGCCTGCTTAGCGAGCAGCTTGAGGACGGCGGGTGGAATTGCGAGGCAGAGAACGGTTCCGTTCGCTCGTCGTTCGCGACCACAATCAACGTCCTGGAAGGATTATTGGCCTACGAGCGCGCAACGGGTGGCTCTCTAGAATCCATCGCGGCGCGGCGGAGGGGTGAGGAGTACCTCCTCGAACGAAAGCTGTTCCGACGTAAGAGCACGGGCGAAGTTGTCGATCCTCTATGGCTGCAATTCTCATTTCCAGTCCGCTGGCAATACGACGTATTGCGTGCCCTCGACTACTTCCGCTCAGCCGGGCATGGGCCGGACTCGCGGATGGACGAAGCGATGGATCTGCTCCGATCCAAGAGGCAACTCGATGGCATCTGGCTGTTGGAGAACACACATCCGGGGAAGGTCCATTTTGCGCTCGAAGACGGCGACGGTCGCCCCAGCAGGTGGAACACGCTGCGAGCGCTGCGCGTCCTCCGCTGGTATGAAGAGTCCACCACCTGAGTCCAGCTTCGCCCAGGTTTGCAGATAGGTCCTCACAAGTCGGCCCGTCTTTACGGATCGGTTCTGTCTCCAGACTGTACGCCGAATATTATTTGGCAATATCAGGGCTTCCCATAAAGTGACTCGAGCGACTGAGCTGTTCAGCATCGGCCACAGTGGTTGAACCGTGGCCATTTGCCATGGAGAGCTATGAAGCGACAACGACCTAGTCTTCTGTTTCCTCCTCCTGATTCATTTCCGCAACAATCTCGGCTTCTTCGTCCGAATCGGCCGGAGGAGTCGGCCTCGCCACGACTGGAGCGGGCATATCAAATAGACTGGGTGCCTTTGGTGATTCCGCTACTTTCTGCTCGTCCTTCCTCACAGGTACATCGGCCGGAGCAGCTTTCTTCGCCGTCTTCGATTTGTTTCTCGCCTCGTCCTGGGCCATTTTCGCCGCGGCAGCCAATTCCTCTTTAGCGCGGCCGAGGGTGTTCTTCAATTCCAGATGACTGGCGACAAAGCTAAAAATATTTGTCCCCAGGAAAATCGCTGCAGCTATTCCGGCCTCACGCATGCGGCACCGATCGATGATGCCCTCTTGACATCCGGCAGAAGCGCGCGTCATGCTGTTGTCGACTATCGAGGGGTAAGATGCCGACATCTACCGAGCTTCTACAAGGCACACTGGATCTGCTCATCCTTCAGACGCTGGCTACAAGGTCGATGCATGGATGGGGCGTCGCACAACGCATCCAGCAGGTGTCGAAGGACGTATTGCAGATTGGACAGGGATCCTTGTATCCGGCCTTGCACCGACTGGAATACAAGGGATGGATACGTTCTGACTGGGGCAATTCGGAAAACAATCGACGGGCAAAATTCTATTCCCTGACGCGTGCGGGTAAGAAACGGTTGGAGACGGAACTAGAAGACTGGGATCGTCTGTCAGCAGCTGTCGGCTTGGTGCTTGGGCGGATTCCCGAGGCATCGTCATGATCAGTGAGTGGATCAGTCGGTTTCGCTTTTTTCTTCGCCGGGATTTACTAGCGCGCAGGCGCACGAGTGAATTGGATGAAGAACTCCAATTTCATGTTGAGCAGGCGACCGCGGCAAATATGGCTCAAGGGATGACGCCTGAAGAAGCGCGCCGCAACGCTCTGATCGAATTCGGAGGGGTCGAACAAGCGCGGGAACGGTGCCAGGAACAGGAACCCGGCTGGTGGATAGACACGTTGCTCCAGGACGTGCGCTACGCGCTGCGCGGATTCCGGCGGTCGAAGGCATTTGCCGTGAGCGCAGTACTGACGTTGGCGCTGGCTATTGGAGCGACCACAGCGGTGTTCAGCGTAGTGGACCCGATTCTGTTTCGCGCACTGCCGTATGCCAATCCGGGGCAACTGGTTTCAGTGGGGTTCACGCACTCGCTGGAGCAGGAAGAGTTCCTGACGGGGAAGTTCTACGAGCATTGGCTGGCGAACCAGAGGCCGTTTGCAGCGATGGCCAGCCAGGGCACGATGTCGCATCCCTGCGACCTGGTGGAAAATCATCCGGCGGAGTTGGAGTGCCTAACGTTCCAGGCAGCTATGCTGCAGCTGTTGGGGATTTCGCCGGTGCTGGGTCGGAGCTTTCTGCCGGAAGAAGACCAGCCGCACGGGCCACCGGTGGTGATGATTTCGTATGCACTGTGGCAAGGACACTATGGCGGCGACCGGCAGATCATCGGGCAGGAGATCAATATTGACGGAAAGCTGGTGCAGGTGGTGGGCGTGCTGCCACAGGGCTTCCAGTTTCCGACGCTGGAACCGGCGGATGTGGTGCAACCGATGGCGCTTGACGCTGCGGTGCAGAACACCGTGAATGGAGGGTTCGGAGACGCGATGCGGACGTTTGCCCGGCTAAAGCCGGGAGTGAGTGTGGCCGAGGCGCAAGCGGAGATGCAGCCGATCTTCAAGGCAGAGATGGCGTGGCTCCCGGCGGTAATGTGGGACCTGACGAGGCTGAATGTGAGACCACTTCGGGCGAGGGAGGTGGGTGACGCAGGGCGGGTGGCGTGGATCCTGCTGGGCGCGGTGGCGGCAGTGCTGCTGATTGCATGTTCTAACGTGGCCGGGTTGATGGCGGCGCGCGGCGCGGCGCGGCAGCGGGAGTTGGCAGTGCGTGCAGCGCTGGGAGCGAGCCGATGGCGGCTGGCACGGCAGGGATTGACAGAGGCTTTGCTGCTGGCGCTGGCGGGGGCGGTGGTGGGACTGGTGTTGGCGGAGGGACTGCTGAGGATGTTTGTGGCACTGGCTCCGGCGGGAGTTCCATTTCTGAGCAAGGCGCATCTGGATGGACGGATTGCGGCGGTGACGGTGGTGCTGGCGCTGGTGTGCGGCGTGGTGTTTGGACTGACGACGGCGCTGCACCAGCCGGATGGGCTGGTAGTGAATGCGCGCAGCACGCTCTCGCGTCGGCATGTGCGGCTGCGGCGCGCGCTGGTGATGGGACAGATTGCGGCCAGCGTGGTACTGCTGGCAGGCGCGGCGCTGCTGCTGCGGAGCTTCCAGAGGATCGAGGATCAGAGACTGGGATTCACAACGCACGGTGTAATGACAGCGCAGATCGCGCTTCCGGGATTTCGCTACAACACGGATGCAAAGTGGATGGAGTTCCATCTCCAGGTGGAGCAGGCCGTGCGGCGGCTGCCGGGCGTAACGGCGGTGGCCTTCAGTGACAGTGTGCCGCCAGGCGGATGGCACGGCGGCACACGCTTCTCTGACATTACAGTACAAGGCCGACCGCGTCCGGCACCGGGCGAGGGCGGAACGCTGGTGACGCGGCGTGTGACTCCGGAGTACTTTCGTGCGCTGGATATTCCGGTAATACGCGGGCGAGGCTTTACGGACGAGGACCGCACGGCCGACGCGCCGCTGGTGGTGCTGAACCGGCTGGCAGCGGCGGAACTGTTCTCGGGTGAGGATCCGGTTGGGAAACGGATTCAGCCGTTCGGCACGCATGCCGATCAGTGGATCACGGTGGCGGGCGTGGCGGATGACGCAAAGAACAGCGGGCTGACGAGCGATGAGCAGCCTGAGATTTACTTCCTGCAGAGGGCTGTGGCTGACGATTGGACGAGCAGGCATGCGGTGCTGGTGGTTGCTTCGGCGCTGCCTGAGGCGACGGTGGCGGGATGAGTGCGTGCGGCCGTGAACAATCTCGATCCGACGGTTCCGGTGAAGATGGAGCCGCTGACGGAGACAGTGAACAGGCTGGCGGACAGGCCGCGGTTCGAGACGGCGCTGTTGGGATTCTTCGCGTTGATGCTGGGTTGCACGGTCGCTGCACGCGGTGATCAATGCCACGCTGGTCCGGCATACGGTTCGTCGGGCAGTCTTTCACTTCATTAGCGAAACGCTGCTGCGCGTCCAGCGCTATCGTATTTATCTTGTTATTTATGGAGGGGTCGGCCTTTCGGTAGTTACCGCCGCCATTCTTCGTCTGGCGGTTGTACATAAGCAGATTCGCCCGGAAGTCTCATCTGACGGCATTCGCGCTGCGGTCGGAATTGTGGCTTTCTGGACGATTGCTGGACTGCGGATGGCCTTTGTTTCTCCCGGCAATCAGCAGGGAAGTTGGGTGTTTCGCAGCATCCACGGTAGGCCGGCACCGTTCCGGACGGCGATGGATCAGTTGCTGGCCGCGAAAGCCTGGGCCCTTCTTTGGGGGCTGATCATTAGCTTTGTGGGCTGCACGGCGCTTCGCGTAATTGCTCCTCCGGAATTTCGCGCCTTTAGGGCAACGGCAAGCCAGTTACTCATCGCCGCCGGTATGTCCGTGTTGCTAACTGACATCTTCTTTTTGAACGTAAAGATCGTGGCCCTCACCGGCGAGCGGGCCAGGGAACAATCCAACTTTGCCATCACAGTTCTCAAGTACATCGCATTCGTTCCCGCAGTGGCGTGGCTCCCGCTAATCACTGAACCGTGGATTGAGATCAGGACGGAACACTTCATTCTTGCTGCAGTCGTGATCGCCGCAGCGCATCTCGTATTTCGCAGCCGACATCGCGCCATCATCCGGGAACACTGCAATATGCCCGGCCTCGAAGACGACGAAGAGGAGTTTCCAATGAAACTCGGACTCCGATATTGAAATGATTCATTGATGAAACGGCGGCCAATGATCCAAAGCCATATCAATTCATTTGGACTTTGAAGCTTCGCGCACAATCGCAGGATTTGTAATGTCGGCCAGGCTCCAGTAATACGGAAATGGCATATCGCGGAAGGCTAGCGCGTTTTTCGTTACTAATCCGATCAGTTGACTTGGACCTGTGCGTGTGACGACGTAGCCCCATTTGGCTCTACGCCGATGGGGATTGCTCAATACCCGGAAGTCGTGCAGACAAGAGAATTTGTGGGTTGGATTGTGGGTTGGTGGCAGCGGCCGGGATCTCTGCTTTTACAGCAAATCGCTTGCCGGTTGGACCATGATTGTGAACCGACGATGCTGTTACGTATGAAGACCTCGCCCTGAACGCTTCGCTATACTTCTCTCAAAGGAAACAGTTTAGGCGAATCTATGGTCTCTCGGCGTCGCACGATCGAATTGCCCAACTGGAGCATACCCGTTTTATATGCGGTCCTCGCAGTTTTCGTAGCGTTGACGCTGCCGAGATTTGAAAGCCGCTGGCTGCCATCGTTTGACTCCGGGATGAGTCCTGTGGCAGCAGTGGTGATCTATTCTTCGATCGCCTCCGGCATGATGGCGTTGACAGGTGTCGTCTTTTCACTTGTCTTCGTCATGGTCCAGTTCAGTGCGATCGCATACTCGCCGCGGTTGGTTCATTGGATCGTCCGGGATCGCGTGCTGTGGCACTCCCTGGGCGTCTTCACCGCTACCTTCCTCTATTCTCTTGGGGCCATCGCCTGGCTGGATCGCAAACACTCCGGCAATACGCCGTTTCTTAGTGGATGCCTAGTCATCATTCTTATGATGGCAAGCGTAGCGATGTTGGTGGCGCTCGTCGACCGGATATCTCTCTTCCAGATCCGGCGAATGCTTAGTCTCACCGGGGATCATGGCAGGCGTGTGATTGAGGCGCTGTATCCACCGCTGGAAACCCCGCCCGCCATCGCAGCTCCTGAAGAGCTCAAGCAATATCCCCAGACCCAAACCGTGCTTCACATTGGGCGGCCACGAGCGATCCAATGGTTAGATGAGAAAACCCTCCTCACTCTGTCCTCGGCGGCAGGAGGAATCGTGGAGGTCGCCGCACCTGCCGGAGACTTCGTCGTCGAGGGCACCCCTCTATTGCGCGTCTACGGAGGGACTAAGCATATTGACGAGAAAAGATTTAGACAAGCATTCGGAATGGGAGGCGACAGGACGTTTGAACAAGATCCCAAGTACGCCTTTCGCCTATTAGTGGATATCGCGATTAAGGCGCTCTCCCCGGCGATAAACGACCCCACCACGGCAGTCCAGGCGCTCGATCAGATCGAAGACCTGCTGCGGCGTCTCGGCAGGCGGCAGTTGGAGATCGGTGCGACTCGCGACAGCAGCGGCAAACTGCGATTGATAATTTCGTATCCAGTATGGGAAGACCTCCTCGACCTGGCATTCGAGGAGATTCGCTTCTATGGTGCGAACAGCGTGCAGGTAATGCGACGGATGAAAGCCTTAGTCAGTGATCTGATTTCAGTCTTGCCGCAAGAGCGCCATAAACCGCTTCTTCAACACCAGCAAAGGCTGAGCACATCGATTGGCAGATCCTTCGCGAACGCTGAAGACCAGCAGCAGGCTTCCATCGAGGACAGGCAGGGGTTGGGACGTCCGCGCAAGTGAGCGGTCAGCAATATTTCAAGAGTGGTCATCTTCATCTTTGGCGGAGTTTGAGCCTCAGGTGCGCCAGTTTAAGGCGCAGAATTGTCGTTGCAGCCATGAGCAACGATTACACCGACAGCACTGACTTAGCTGAACGAACGCAGCGCGAGTCGAATATCCAGCATAGATTTTGAACCTCGTTGATTGGCAACCGCGAGTTTACGCCCCGAAAAAACACAAGGTCGACTGGCAAATCTATCAGCGTCTGCTTTTGTCCTGATATATCGGCTAGTCTTTACCGATCGGTTCCGTTTTTAGGATTGAGCGCCGAGTACATTTGCCAATATCTGGGCTTCGCCTAAAGGGACTCCTGCAGCTAAGGTGATCGGCAACGCTTAAATCGTGGCCATTTGCCAGGAGAACTATGATGCGACAAAGCCCTCGTCCTCCGTTTCCTCATCTTGATTCATTTCGGCAAGAATTTCCGCTTCCTCGTCTGAGTCGTTCGAAGGAGTGGGGCTCGCGCTAACCGGAGCGGGCATATCGAATAGGCTGGGCGCCTTCGGCTGTTCCACCGTTTTCTGCTCGTCCTTTTTCACAGGTACCTCGGCCGGGACAGCCTTCTTCGCCGTCTTCGACTTATTTCTCGCCTCGTCTTGGGCCATTTTCGCCGCCGCAGCCATCTCCTCTTTGGCGCGGCCGAGGGTGTTCTTCAATTCCAGATGACTGGCGACAAAGCTAACAATTGCATCCGGCAGTTGTGTGTCGAGTTCTGCAGCGGTTCCAGTGAAGCTCATCGGGGTGGTGAGTGCCGCGTTTTCGCTGTCCGCCAGCTTCTTTGGCAGGACATTGACGCGGATTTGATCTTCTTCGAGAGCGGTGACTGTCAAGAGAACGGACCTCTGGCGCAGGAGTGGAACGAGTTGCTGGAACATGGGCATCTCCGATAGATGTGATTGGATTGAACGCGGAAGGTTGATAACGCGTTGTTTTAAGCTGCTACTCGGAGCCGGCGATTGCGTCTCCGGACCTTCGTCCACATTTGTGGATCGATCGGCAGAGCACTCATACGTCCTGTTTCGGCGTTGAAGAACGCTCCGTGATGGTTCAGCTTTCCATAGCGGAAGAGCCGCGCCAGCATGGCCAATGCGCTCGACGCCAGGGTTTGGTTGATGAAGGGCTCTTGCCGATCGAGAGCTTCGATTGCGGAGCAGCTCGGTAAAGGGTCTTCCCCGGCTGCAGCATCGACGATCTCGGGATACAACTCACTGACCGTGCGCAGCCTCGCGGCGGCGCGCCGATTCCGTGAGTTCAGGGGTTGCCCGAGGATGTATTGTCCGCTCGCTGCGTTGTTCCCAATGTCAAGCCAGTAGGTTGTCGCGTGCATCGGCCGCGTTACAGCCTGGTCGATGACCTTACGTGCGGCGCGGGTGTCGACGCATCCGATAAGCAAATCTGGAACCTCGTCATATGATCGGCGCAGAGTACGTTCATTGAAAAACGATGGTTCCGCTGACCACTTTGTACCCCAGAACATGTTGATTCGGTTGATTAGCACCGTTGCTTTGTTCTGACCAATGTCCGAGGCGGAGAATGGCTGGCGAACACAGTTGGTCTCGGACACCGTGTCGGCATCCATCACGCAGACTTGGAGCCCGTAGGGATGGCCCCACACCCGCATAGCTTGATGTAGATACGGCAGGCCCAGGAGGATAGCGCTTCCGGTTCCGCCTGCACCGACAACCAACACACGGACAGGTCGACGGCCGAAGAAACCCGGCGGCAGCGAGTGCTCGATGCGCATCTCAGTTCCTTTCTTCGCGGACGAATTGCGCGAGGGTCTCGGGAAGTACGATCAGGGTCTCCAAAGGGAACAATCTTCGCTCTCCGGTCAAGCCGCTCCAAAGACCCTCGAATCCACCTTTGTGGCGCGTAACGCGACCGACATTGGCGTGGGTAAAGGCACTCTCGTAGAAGCCCCGCTCCCAGTCGGAGATGGCCGCGACGGATGCGCTTTCGGGCCGTCGCATCGAACCTGTGCAGACCGTGCCACAGTCCGAGAGGTTCCAGAAAGGCGCTACTGCGAGCTTCGTTGTCGCCTTGGGACGCTTATTCTCGGTGAGAGCGCGGATTTTCAATTGCCGATCCGTGACCTGCCAAACTAAAGGAGGCTGAGGGAAAATACGGCCATTCAAATCAGCTGCCTTTCCCTCGGAGTGCTGATAGAACATCTGACGGCTCTTTGCCGGTGTCCACCAGGCAATCATGCGATCACTTTTGGCGAGGAGGTTCTCTGGGAACACTTCGGCGGCAGCTCCGCCCCCGAGGGAACGGACAAGGGACTCGACAAATGCTACGGTGAGCGGTTGCGCTGGTCCAAGAGCAGGTGCTGCGTTCGGCTGGGTAGTAACCTCGTGCTTCGTAATGAAGGTGGTCTGGTTCCCGCAGTAAACCAACAACGCCTCACGCAGCTCGAAGCGATGGTTCTCCCCGATTGCTATCTGAACCTGCATTTTCCTTCTCCCAGTTATGTTATGCAGAGTGCCACATAATGCAGAGCGTTTTTCGCGTAGCGGCACGCCGGTGCTCTTAGGTTCCTGCAGAGAGGAGGAGCCAGGGGCATGCAGACAACCAGGTCATTCGTCGGCATGGACGACCACAAGGCGACCGTATCCATAAGTGTTTCGGCGACTACGCTGAAACGGTCTATCCGCGCGTGTGGGTTTGTAGGCTCAATATACTTGTCTTGACATACTTGTTTAAAACTACTATTGTCCACTGCATGAAGAAGAAACACGAATACCGCGATCTCTTTCCCGGTGCCCTTGAACTGATGATCCTCAAGAGCCTGACATGGAGGCCAATGCATGGCTATGCGCTTGCTCAGAGGCTCAAGGATATTTCGGAGGACTATCTCCAGATCGAGGAAGGCTCCTTGTATCCCGCCTTGCAGCGGATGTTGAAGGCCGGTTGGCTGGAGACGGAGATGGGCCTCTCGGCCAGGAACCGTCCAGTGCGGATCTTCAAAGTGACTGAGGCCGGCAGGAAACATCTGGAGCAGGAGCTTGCTAGCGTCGAGAAGATGTTCGCCGGTGTCACCCGTGTACTTGCATTGGCAGGACAATAGGAGGCTTTATGGGCTGGCTCCGACAGTTGTTGTCACGCCGCCGTCGCTACAACGAACTTTCAGAATCGATCCGTGAGCACCTGGAAGAAAAAATTGCAGACCTCATGGACCACGGCATGACGCGGGAGCGCGCGGAGCAAACGGCCCGCCGCGAGTTCGGCAACGTCACATTGATCGAGCAGCGCAGCCGTGAAGTCTGGCAGTGGCCAACGCTCGAATCTCTGTGGGCAGATACGAAATATGCTCTGCGTCGATTGAGGCGCGCACCGCTATTCACGGCAGTCGGCCTGATCACTCTCGCGGTAGCAGTCTGCGCAAACGCCGCAATTTTCAGCGTCGTGAACGGTGTACTGCTCAAGCCTTTGTCCTATCCCAACCCGGATCGGTTGATTGCTGTTGACCACTCGTCGCAGCAAATGGGTTTCAAGAAACTTGGGATCGCTCCGTCGATCTACTTTGTCTATCGCGAGCAAAATACGACCCTTGCGGATATAGGCGCCTATGACGACGATGAGCTTGATGTGACTGGTGCTGGAGCGCCAGAACACGTCCGCGTTCTTGATGTCACGGATGGGACATTGCCACTGTTGGGTGTAAGCCCGGTTCTGGGGCGCTTGTTTACTCGACAAGATGATGCACCCGCAGCTGCACAAACCGTCGTACTCACGTATCCATACTGGCAGCGACGGTTCGGTGGGGCGTCATCCGTCATCGGCGGCTCGATGACGGTGGCTGGTGTACCCAGGAAAATCGTTGGGGTTCTTCCCCAAACCTTCCATTTCCTCGATCAGAAAGACCCATCGTTGATACTTCCGATGCAATGGGATCGTGCGACCACAGCCCTCGGAAGTTTCAACGGAAACGCTATAGCAAGACTGAAACCTGGGGTTAGCCTACAACAGGCTACTGCTGATCTGGAGCGTCTGCTTCCGGTAGTAGCAAGAACGTTCCCGCCGCCAGCGGGCCTGAGTGCGAGCTTCTTTCAATCGCTACACTATACGCCGAGTCTGATTCCCCTAAAAGACGAAGTGGTTGGGAATGTTCGGAATGTTCTTTGGGTCCTGCTGGCCTCTACCATCCTGGTGCTTTTGGTGGCGTGCGCGAATGTTTCGAATCTCCTGCTCGTTCGCGTCGAAGGTAGGCATCATGAGTTTGCTATTCGCTATGCCATCGGCGGAGCTAGGAAAGAAATTTCCGCCGATATTCTCTTCGAAAGCAGTCTGCTTGGGCTTGCGGGAAGCCTGATTGGGCTGCTGCTCGCATTAGGAGCGATGCGCGTCATTGTGGGGCTTGGAGCCGCAGATATTCCCCGCATCCGCGACATGGGCATTACGCCACCTGTGCTGTTGTTCACCATCGCCATTGCTGTGATCGCCAGTCTTTTGATTGCCTGTGTTCCGATTCTTAAGAGCACAAGCCCGCACCTGATAAGCGATCTTCGGGATGGAGGGCGTGGAGTGGGTGATGGCCGAAGAGGGCAGGGCACACGCAAAGCACTGGTCATGATTCAGGTTGCGCTTTCGGTAATTCTGCTGATTTGTTCGGGGCTTATGATTCGCACATTTCGCGCGATGATGAATGTGTTGCCCGGATTCACATCCCCTGAAGCCGTTCAAACATTCGGCTTCTATATTCCAGACACCCAAATCCCTGATACCTCTTCAGAGCTTGTGATTCGCATGGACGAGGCGATCGTGCAAAAGATCGCTTCTATTCCCGGCGTTTCGTCGGTGAGCATTGGCCGTTCTGTGCCGATGAACAACAACAACGCCAATAATCCGGTATACGTTCAGAACCGTACCTCTGAAGATGAGGTTCTTCCCGCGAGGCGCTTTAACTACATAGCGCCAGGCTTCTTTTCAACTCTGGGCACGCGGCTGCTTGCAGGCCGGGATTTCACATGGACGGACACATATGGGAAGATGCCGGTTGTCATCGTTTCCAAGAGCTTTGCCAGCGAATACTGGCGTCGCCCTCAGGATGCGCTGGGCCAAAGAATACGTGTGGTGAGTACCGATCCTTGGCGCGAGATCGTAGGCGTCTCAGAGGACGTCCATTATGACGGCGTTGAGAAACCCACTCCGTCAATGGTGTACTGGCCTCTCATGATGGACGATTTCGCAGGCCATCAACAAAGGTTACAACGCGCCACTGTTTTTGTGGTGCGGAGTCAGCTCGCTGGTACGCAGTCGTTGATGAAAGCTATCCAACAACAAGTATCGATGGTGAACCCCAATGTGCCTTTGGCGGACAGTGAAACGCTGGGTGACCTCTACACGCAATCAATGGCGCGAACAACGTTTACGCTTGTAATGCTCTGCGTCTCTGGAGGAATAGCGCTTCTTCTTGGGATTGTAGGGATCTACGGGGTCATCGCCTATTCCGTGTCCCAGCGCACTCGCGAAATTGGGATTCGGATGGCGCTCGGGGCGCAGCGTGGAGCTGTGGTGGGGGCGTTTGTACGACAAGGCATGTGGCTAACCGTTGTGGGGATCGCGATTGGCTTGGTGATTGCGTCGGCAACGATGCGTTTCATGTCTTCGCTTCTTTATGGGGTCAGTGCGGAGGACCCGATTACTTACATCACGATAACGTGTGCTGTGGTAATAGCCGCTCTGCTTGCGTGCTATTTGCCATCACGCCGGGCAGCAGAAGTTGACCCAGTGCTAGCTCTCCGAGGATAGGGCAATTCAGGTCCAAATTGAATCTATCTAACATCCAAGTTGTGACAAGCCATGAGAAGGCCAAGGCGCCCTCGGAGCAGGAAGTACATGGATATGTCGCGCACGAAGGGCTCAAAAACTGCTTATTCAGTGCTGATGGGCCCCCTTTTTGCAACATTATTTTCAATGAAACATAATCCCTGCAGCTCCTCAACCAGTTCAAAGAGCTCGGTATTGAATGCAACGAAACGCTCGATCACACGCATTGCGTGCTTCACTTCGTCCGCCTTCTTGGGAGAAAAGACGACACACACTGTCGGCTCTGACGAACCTTCCAACATGTGCTGACCTTCCTCATCGAAGCAGGCGGTGATAGCGTCTCTGTCCTTGAAGGCAACCAGTAACGATGGGAGCGGAGGACCATCGTAGTAGCGGTCTTCGAGAGGCTCCCGCCACTGTTCAAGACGTATACGGGAGAGTCGTTGCATCTTCCTCAGACGATCAATCCAGGCCCGGTAGGGGCCTTTGCCGTGCGCGCGGAGCAGGCGGCGATCTTCGAGTCTCCACTTCTCTTTGAGCGTTTTCTGGATGCACGCCGGGAGTGCTTTCTCCACCTCTGGGAATTCATACTGAGTGCGATTCTCTTCGTCATCCTCGTTCGCGGACTCGATCAACATCTCCTCATACATGAGTGCATCGCTGTGGTCGTAGATCCGCATCACGCGATACAGCGCATGGATAAGGGTCCAATAGAATGCCGCTCCCAGTCCCTCTGCTTCCATCTCGAGAGCGTAGAGTGCGGGACCGATCTTCAGATATCCGGCACCGCTGCATTCGATCGTTACCGCCAGCTGTCCATTGCTGAGTGTCGAACCGTAGCCATCCCGTTCAAGGACATCGCTCACCTGAAGATGGAATTCAACATTGCGCTGCAGTAAGTCAGCGCGCTGCCCTCCGATCGCGTCCATGATGCTGCGTTGCGCGAAGACAACTGCATTTCTCCGTACTGTTCCCACGTTTCCGGCGAGCCCAAACCCGCCTTCACCAGAGCGGCGCACAGATCGTAAAGCAGCTCCGCGTTAACTTCGTGGTTGTATTTCGTTGGAACTCTGTCGAGGGTGGGGAGAGCCTGGCCGAAAGCAGGTGCGAGGGTTGTTATCCGAGCGGCGGAAGAAGTTTCGATGGAGCGGCGAGCGGCACGCTGTCTGTGCCCGCGAACCGGTCCATCGCCTGCCGGACGGCGCCGGCGAGACGTATCGATTCTTTGCATTGGAGATGCCCCACGAGCAACTTGTTTGCTTCCGGAGGCGGTGCGGTCGCGTTCATCGCGAGTATCGCCACCAACTCCTCTCGTGTTATCTCGGACCGAGGCATGGCTTTAACCTTTCGACCCGATGGCTCTGGAGAAGGAGTAACGCAAGCTCGTTCCTGTGTCCTCCGGCCCGGTCAGCGTCGCAGTCGCAATTTCGGGATATGAAGGCGTCAGCAGGTCCCGGACCTGGTCGATGCTCATGTGTGGGTCCGGATCGGGAATGCGCGAGCCGTTGAAGACAAATTCGCGAGGTAAGGTGCTCGTTTTCAGCGTGGTGGTAGCCATTTTTATTTCTCCAAAATGATTGTGGAAGCGTGATTGGGTCATTGTCACAATGATGAAATCAAGCGGACGCAGCAGTTGAGCTCATACATGAGCTACTCCGTTCTGCTATCAAGAGCAGCCACTCGTACCGCCACAATTTGCGCACTTGTGGCAGCTGCCGTTGCGGACCATTAGTGACCCACAGGTGACACAGAGCGGCGCATCACCGACCTCATAGCTGTCGTGAAGGTATTGCGAAACGCTGGCGGGAGCATGGTTTGCGTCCGCGCTGCCTTGTCGTTCCACGACCGCCATTTGCGGTGTAAACAGGGGGAGTTGCTTG
>Ga0210386_10002147_pt1 | contig 17184 bp, 11 predicted proteins | sample IncBWH32OmetaG_FD_160091 | JGI IMG/M metagenome (GOLD analysis project Ga0210386, IMG submission 160091) | Forest soil microbial communities from Barre Woods Harvard Forest LTER site, Petersham, Massachusetts, United States - Inc-BW-H-32-O ... | reverse complement strand
CCAGAGGTTGAGCACCAGTGCCGCGCTCAGTAGACACAGTGGCACGGCCAGCAGCGAGGCGCCGCGCCGCCACCAGGCTGCACTGCGCCAGCCCAGCATCACGATGGTTATCGCGGCGCCGCTGCAGGCGATCCACCACCACAGCAGGCGTGGCGCGGGGTCGTCGGCAAGACCGCCGGCGGTGATGTACCAGTGCGCCCAACCGGCCACCCCGGCGCCGACGGCCACCGCCGCCGGTAGCCACAACAGCCGCCACCGGCGCGATCGCCACCCGACCGCCAGCAGCAGCACCGTCGCGGCGACGGCCTGGGCCATGCCGGGGATCCAGCCGTGCATCAATGAGGTGTGGTGCTCTGCCAACACCGGAAACGCGAGGTTCGTCGTTGAACCCATCACACGGTCCATTGTGGTCTTCGTTGCGTGCTTTTAGCACGGGATTCACCGATCGGTTGCTCAAACGGTACGCGGTCGGTTAAACGACGTGGACTATCGCGGCTTGGCCAGGGGGAAGGGCAGCGTCTCGCGGATACTGCGGCCGGTGATGAGCATGACGACGCGGTCGACGCCCATGCCCAGACCACCGGTGGGCGGCATCGCATACTCCATCGCTTGCAGGAAGTCCTCGTCGAGTTCCATGGCTTCGGGATCCCCGCCGGCGGCCAGCAGCGACTGCTCCTGCAGGCGGCGCCGCTGCTCGACCGGGTCGGTGAGCTCGCTATAGGCGGTGCCCAGCTCGACACCCCAGGCCACCAAGTCCCAGCGTTCGGCAATGCCGGCCTTGCTGCGGTGTGGCCGGGTCAGCGGCGACACCGACAGGGGAAAGTCGGTGTAGAAAGTCGGCAGTTCGGTCCGATCCTCGACCAGATGCTCGTAGAGCTCCAGCACCACCGCGCCGGCGTCCCACCGCGCCAGGTAGGGAATGTGTACGGCGTCGCACAGTTTGTGCAGTTTGGCCAAGCTGGTGTCGGCGTCAACATGCTCACCGAGCGCCTCGGAGACCGCGTCGTGCACGGTCTTCACCGACCAGACACCGGAGATGTCGACCGCATCCAGGCTGTCATCGGCGGCGCCCGGGCGGGGCCGCATCACCACCTGCGCTCCGTTTGCGGCCTGAGCGGCGTTCTGAATCAGCTCCCGACAACCATCGATCCAGTCGATGTAGTCGGCGTGCGCCTGATAGGCCTCGAGCAGGGTGAACTCCGGGTTGTGGCTGAAGTCGACCCCCTCGTTGCGGAAAGCCCGGCCCAGCTCGAACACCCGCTCCATTCCGCCGACGCACAGCCGCTTCAGATAGAGCTCAGGCGCGATCCGCAGGTACAGGTCGAGGTCGTAGCTGTTGATGTGGGTCATGAACGGACGAGCCGTTGCACCGCCGTGAATTTGTTGCAGGATCGGGGTCTCGACTTCCAGAAAGCCCTTGGCGTTCAGCGTTTCTCTGATGGCGCGCAGCACATTGCTGCGAGCCACGATCAGTTCGCGCGATTCGGCGTTGACGGCCAGGTCGACGTAGCGGCTGCGCACTCGCGCTTCCGGATCCGTCAGCCCCTTCCACTTGTTGGGCAGCGGCCGCAGGCACTTGCCGATCAGTCGCCAGCTGCGAACGATCAGTGACCGGGTCCCGGTCTTGCTGTATCCCATCTCGCCGGTCACTTCGACCAAGTCGCCGAGATCGATGGCCTTGGTGAAATCCGTGCTGCGCCCGTGTTCCAGAATTGAATTCTCCAGCAGCAGTTGCACTTCTGCTGACCAGTCACGCAGTTGGGCGAACATCACACCGCCGAAGTCCCGGATCCGCAGCACGCGTCCCGACACCGAGACGGTCGCCTGGTCGTCGCTGCCCAACGCCTGGGCGATCGTGTGGCTGGGTGGCTGTCCGACCGGGTAGGCGTCAATGCCGCTGTTCTGCAGCATCTTTAGCTTGGACAGCCGGACTCGCATCTGTTCTGGCAGCCGACGGTCGCCGTCGTCGCCGGCCCCGAGGTCGGTCTGCTGCAATGCGGCGACGTCGGGCGCCGAACCATCGTGGTTCAAGAGCCCGGTGGCCAACAGCGTTGGCGGTACGGCCGCGTGATGGCCGGTGTGCTCTTCGTTGCGCCGAGTGAACGGCAGCACAAGGAAGCCCTCCGCGATCACCGAGGCGACGCCCACCCGCGGGATCAGCCGAGCGTCCTCGTAGCAGGCGTAGCGGGGCACCCAGTCGGGTTGATACTTCATGTTCGAGCGGTACAGCGTCTCTAACTGCCACCACCGCGAGAAGAAGACCAAGAATCCACGCCACAATCGGGCCACCGGGCCGGCGCCGAGTTGGGCACCCTGTTCGAACGCGGACCGGAACATGGCGAAGTTCAGCGAAATACGGCTGATACCAATGCGGTCAGCGTGTAGAGCGAGCTCGCTGACCATGAGCTCGATGGTCCCGTTGGGGGAATCCGGCGAACGACGCATGAGGTCTAGCGAAACGCCGTTGCGGCCCCACGGCACCAACGAAAGCATCGCGACCACAGTGCCGTCGGGTTTGACGGCCTCGACCAGTAGGCACTCACCGTCGGCGGGGTCACCGAGCCGGCCCAGTGCCATCGAGAACCCGCGCTCGGAGTCGGTGTCGCGCCACGTGTCGGCACGCGCCAGCACCCGCTTCATCTCGTCAGGCTCGATGTCGTGGTGTCGGCGGATGCGCACCGACAGCTCGGCGCGGCGAGCCCGGGTCACGGCCTGGCGCACGCCCCGCATCTCTCGCCCGGAGAGCCTGAAATCGGCTGTCTGCAAAATGGCTTCGTCGCCCAGCTCGAGTGCGTTCAGGCCCGCCTCGCGGAACGCTTTAGCCCCGGCCGAACTGGCACCCATATTCCCGGGCGCCCAGCCGTAGGTCTGGCACAGCGCCAACCAGGCGTCGATGGCCTGCGGCCACGCCCGGGGGTCGCCGATCGGGTCTCCGCTGGCCAGACAGACGCCGACTTCGACGCGGTAGGTGATAGCGGCCCGGCCGCTCGGCGCGAAAACCACCGACTTGTCTCGGCGAGTGGCGAAGTAGCCCAAGGAGTCGTTCTTGCCATACAGCTCGAGCAGCCCGCGGATGGCGGATTCGTCCTCGCCGGTGAGTGCGTTTTCGGCGCGCTGTGATTGGAACAGCACGACCGCCGCGGCAATCAGCGCCATCGCGCCGAAGAGTCCCATCAGGGCGTTGAGGAAGACGTGTGGCCTGCCCTCAAACGAACCCGGGTCGGCGACGGCGAATCCAACCACCCGGTTCACCACGTAGAACAAGTGGTCGTCCTCCGCCAGCGTGTGCGGGAACGTTTCGACCAGCAGCCAGGACAGCCCAATGCCTATCGCCCAGCCGGCGATCAGGACTCCGGCCGCCTTAAAGAGCGCGCCCGACCGGACCTTGGCCCAAAACTCCCGGTAGGCCAAGACCAGCAGCAAAAGCGCAGCCAGATGGAAACCGAGTCCGAGCGTCTCGCCGAGGGTCCGCAGCGGGGTGACGTGTTCGGGTGTCAGACCGGCGATGTTCAACCCGGCCGCCAGCAGGAGGTTGAGCACCAGCAGCCACCATGCGATGCGCTTGCGCGTGGTGAGCGCGCCGGCCAATAAGGCCAGCACGAACGACCACGCGAAACTGGTGTCGGGGAAGTTGAACAGGTAGTCGTTGATGAATTCCCGTGGCACCTTGATCGCCCACCGAAGCACCGGCGACACGCTGGCGATCAGCGACAGCGTGGCGATGACGCCAACCGTCCAGCCGGCGGCCGCGGGCACCCAGCGCAGCCGGGAAGTCGACCGGGTCCGCGGGCGAGACGCAGTGAGTGTCACAGACCGCGAGGATATTCGTACTTGCTATGGAATGCCTATGTTCGGAAGGTATGGAATTGCACGTGTCGGCGGCTCGACCGGCTAGGCGCCGTCGCGCTGGCACGGCCGGAGGCGGCCACCTCGACGGCTGGATCACAATCTGGTGCGTCAGCACTGCTAGACTTACCTGCGCGACCGTCTCAGGCGAAGGCCAGAGACAGCAAGTGGAGTCCCACTCCCACCGTTGGCCACGAGATCGTTTCAAGGCTCAGCGGTCCGGTCATCGGCACACCAGTGGTGCCGGTTCTGCCTTCCGCAGGCGGCTATTGCCGTGACCGGTCGGCACCGGGCCCTGCTTAAGCAGGGCTTTTTTGCTGATGGCGTGGTATTCCGACCGCTGACTCCGGACCGGCCGGGTGTCGTTCGCAACGAGGAATACAACCCAGGGAGGCCCCATCAGCACTGAGACCCGCGTCAACGAACGCATCCGCGTACCTGAAGTCCGTTTGATCGGCCCGGGAGGGGAGCAGGTAGGCATCGTGCGTATCGAAGATGCCCTCCGCGTCGCCGCGGACGCCGATCTCGACCTTGTCGAAGTTGCGCCAAACGCCAGGCCACCGGTCTGCAAGATCATGGACTACGGCAAGTTCAAATATGAGGCGGCGCAAAAGGCGCGCGAGTCTCGCAAGAACCAGCAGCAGACCGTCGTCAAAGAACAGAAGTTGCGACCCAAGATCGACGATCACGACTACCAGACCAAAAAGGGTCACGTGATCCGATTCCTGGAGGCGGGATCGAAAGTCAAGGTGACAATCATGTTCCGCGGACGTGAGCAGTCGCGGCCCGAGCTGGGCTATCGGCTGCTGCAGCGCCTGGGCACCGACGTCGCCGACTACGGATTCGTCGAGACGTCGGCCAAGCAGGACGGACGCAACATGACGATGGTGTTGGCACCGCACCGCGGCGCGAAAACTCGTGCCCGAGCGGCGGAGCAGTCCACTGCCCCCACGCCCCAGCCCGCGAACCCCGCACCGAACAGCGACACCGAACCGTCGCCGAACTGATAGAGCAGAACTGAGGACCGAAAAAACATGCCCAAGACCAAGACCCACAGTGGGGCGTCGAAGCGATTCCGGCGCACCGGCACCGGGAAGATCGTGCGTCAGAAGGCCAATCGCAGGCACATGCTCGAGCACAAGCCGAGCACCCGAACGCGACGGCTGGACGGGCGTACCACCGTGTCTGCCAACGACACCAAGCGGGTCAACAAGTTGCTGAACGGCTGACCAACGCCCATAAAGAAGGCAGCGGCGTAACCACCATCACGTCCAGACGACGATAGGAACACCCCATGGCACGCGTAAAGCGGGCAGTCAACGCCCAGAAGAAGCGGCGCACCATTCTGAAGGCCTCGAAGGGCTATCGCGGCCAGCGGTCCCGCCTCTACCGCAAAGCCAAAGAGCAGCAACTGCATTCACTGAACTACGCCTACCGCGACCGTCGTGCGCGCAAGGGCGAGTTCCGTAAGCTGTGGATCTCGCGGATCAACGCCGCGGCCCGCGCCAACGACATCACCTACAACCGGCTTATCCAGGGCCTGAAGGCCGCCGGCGTCGAGGTCGACCGCAAGAACCTCGCCGAGATCGCAGTCAGCGATCCCGCAGCGTTCACCGCGCTCGTCGGCGTCGCCCGGTCCGCCCTGCCCGACGACGTCAACGCACCTTCCGGAGAGGCTGCCTAACCCCGTTCGGCGGTTCTGGTCGGGCGACGATGCGGGCCGGAACGGCCCGAGGAGGAGCCGGACAATCGGATCTCAACCGCACCCGGTGCTCACCGAACGATCGGCCCGGGTGGTCGCTGCAGTCAAACTTCACCGGCAGGTCACCCGGCGTCGGGCGCAACGCTTCCTGGTGGAAGGCGCGCACTTGGTCGAGGCCGCGTCCGGGCGTGGACTGGTCCGCGAGGTCTTCGTCACCGAGGCGGCTGCACATCGCTACGCCGATCTGCTCGGCAGGCAAGACGCAACGGTGAACCTGGTGACTGAGCGCGCCGCAAAAGCGTTGTCGGACACCGTGACTCCGGCCGGCTTGGTGGCGGTATGCGAGAGGCCCGAGCCGGCTCTCGACGATGTGCTGGCCAGCGAGCCACGGCTGGTCGCGGTAGGGGTGGAAATCGGTGAACCGGGCAACGCGGGCACGTTGATCCGCATCGCCGACGCGATGGGCGCCGCAGCGGTGATCTTCGCCGGTTACAGCGTCGACCCGTACAACGGTAAATGTCTGCGCGCGTCGGCTGGCAGCGTCTTTTCCATACCGGTCGTCGTCGCGCCGGACGTCATCGCGGCTGTCACCGCGCTGCAGGCTGCCGGGCTGCGGGTACTGGCCACCACGGTGGACGGCGAGTTGTCCCTTGACGCCGCTGAGCTCGCCGGACCGACGGCGTGGCTGTTCGGCGCCGAGTCCCACGGCCTGGCGCCTCAGCTGGCTCGACAGGCCGACAACCGGGTGACGATTCCGATGTCCGGGGGTGCGCAAAGCCTCAATGTGGCTGCCGCAGCCGCGATCTGCCTCTACCAGAGCGCACGAGCGCAGCGGGCGGGCCCCAATCTTTAGGCGGCCTTGCCGCGACCCCGCGCCGGTCGGAGCCCGGCCAGCGAGAAAGTGGTGTGCACCAGCGATCCGGCCCGCTCGAAGATCGTTCTGCGGGGTGGGAAGTAATGCATCGGCAGCCCGCGGCGGTCCGGCGGCGGCGCCATGAAGCTCGGCGCCTCCACCAGCGGGGCATCGCCCGCTGCCCGGCCCTCCGCCCGCCGATAGGCGGCCAATGCCCGCGGATGCAAACGGATTTCGTCAGGGACCGCCAGAAACGCCAGCTCGACCATTTTGCCGAATAGCCGCAGCACCACTTCGTCGCTGGGTGTCCACCGCATTCCGGCCTTCTCGCGAACAGCCGGCTCGAACAGCCCCGCCGCGATCCAGCGCTGCCCCGCGACCAGCGGCTTGAACAGCTGATCCCACACCGGGGTGGGCATCAGCACGAACTTCGGTTTGGGAATGCGGATCTGAAAGATGTCCAGCGTGGCCTGATTGATCTCCAGCTCGTCGCGGCAGACCCGCTGCCAGTACTCCTGGAAGTCCTCCCAAGACTTGGGTACCGGCCGCATACTCATCCCGTACATCCGATACCACTGCACATGCTCGTCGAATAGCTGGCGCTTCTCGCCTTCGGTCAACCCGCCGCAGAAGTACTCGGCCACCTTGATCACCAGCATGAAGAACGTCGCGTGCGCCCAGTAGAAGGTCTCCGGATTCAGCGCGTGGTAGCGGCGGCCGGTCGCGTCGACTCCCTTGATGGTGTGGTGGTACTGCTTGATCTGCTCACCGGTCTTGGCCGCGCGGTTGCCGTCATAGACGACGCCCATGATCGGATACACCGAGCGCGCGACGCGCTGCAGTGGTTCGCGCAACAGGATCGAGTGCCCCTCGACGCCGGCGCCCAATTCCGGATACATGTTCTGGATGGCGCCGATCCAGACGCCCATCATTCCGGTGCGCAGGTCACCGAAATACTTCCAGGTCAGCGACTCCGGCCCCAACGGGCCGCGCTGAACCGATTCATCGTCGCGCTGCTCGACCTGCTCGGGTTGAACCGACGTCATCGATGACATCACTGTCGTCGTCATCACGGCCTCCTGGTCCTGAGGAGCAATGAGTCTCACGATAAGGCTGACAACACACGTTGTCTACGATTTCCGGGCATGCCGCGCCGCGCCGTTACCGAGTGTCGACCCGAGCGCCGTAACGATGTGATCAGGCGGTTTGTCGCAGGTTCCGGACACCCGGGGTGGCTCCGCGCCGGTCTGCGGGGCACGCTGGCGCCGAGCGTCGTAACCGACACCACGACGACGGTCATTGCCGGTCTCTCTCGACACCACCTACCCTGGGCGCTGTGGAACTCGGGCCCCAACCGGCGTCCGGCGAGCCCGAGCAGACGGTGACCACGCCGGATTTGCCTGGTTCGCGACAGCGTTCTCCGGTGTCACTGCACAGTGCTGCCGAGTGGCTGCGCGGCACCAACCAGAGTCCGAGCGTGATCGCAATGGTCCGTCGGGCGCGCCGAGTCTTGCCCGGCGATCCCGAATTCGGCGATCCACTGTCAACGGCTGGCGAAGGCGGGCCCCGCGCCGCCGCGCGAGCAGCGGGCCGGCTGCTGGGCGAGCGCGGCGGCGCGTCTCGCGAGGTCGGTCTCGGCGCGCTGCAGGTGTGGCAGGCAATGACCGAGGCGGTATCTCGGCGCCCGGCCAACCCAGAGGTCACGTTGGTCTTCACCGATCTGGTGGGTTTCTCGACGTGGTCGTTGCAAGCCGGTGACGACGCGACCCTCAAACTGCTGCGGCGAGTGGCGCGGGCGGTTGAACCGCCGCTGCTGGATGCCGGCGGTCACATCGTCAAAAGGATGGGCGACGGCATCATGGCGGTGTTCGCCGACCCGCTCGTGGCCGTGACTGCGGTCCTCGCCGCCAGGAAAGGGTTGAAATCCGTCGACGTCGACGGCTACACACCGCGGATGCGGGTGGGCATCCACACCGGGCGCCCGCAACGGCTGGCCTCGGACTGGCTCGGGGTCGACGTCAACGTCGCCGCCCGGGTGATGGAGCGCGCCACCAGGGGAGGAGTCATGGTGTCCGGCGTCACACTGGACCAGCTCGCCCAGGCGGATTTGGACGCGTTGGGCGTCACTGCCAGGCGGGTACACCGCTCGGTATTCGCAGGTAAAACCCCCGGGCTGCCGACCGACTTGGCCATCTACCGGCTCAAGGCTGGCGCGCAAACTGTCAGGGACTTGCCAGGTTTGGATGATGCAGATGAAGACAATCCGCAGGCATAGTAGATGGCGATGATATTCCGGGTATTGTCGCGGCTTTGGCGCGTCCGCATCACGCTGTGCTACGCGGCCGTTTTGGTCGGTGTCAGCGTCGCTCTCGTGGATCTCGGTCCGCGGGTGCGCGCCCAGGTCGTTGCGCAGGCCAGCACCAACCTGCACAACCTCGCACGTGGTCACCTGGCAACCCTGTTCGGTAGCGCGTTCGTCACCGACGCCGGTCCGATTTACTTCTGGCTGCCCTGCTTGGTGTGCCTACTCGCCCTTGCCGAGCTGATCTGGCGCAGTGGTCGGCTGGCCTTGGTGTTTGTCACCGGCCACGTCGGCGCCACGCTGCTGGTCGCTGCCGGGCTCACCGCGGCGATCGAATTACACTGGTTGCCCCTGTCGATCTCGCGTGCCAGTGATGTCGGCGTGAGCTATGGCGCCATGGCGGTGCTGGGCGCACTGACCGCCGCCGTCGCTCCCCGGTGGCGGCCGGCGTGGATAGGTTGGTGGCTCTCGGTCGGCATCACATCGGCGGTGCTAAGCGCCGACTTCACCGACGTTGGACACGTCATCGGATTGGTGCTGGGCATGCTGGTCTCCATCAGGTTGCCCGGCCCGGCCCGGTGGACGCCGGTGCGGTACGCGTTGCTGGCGGTCGCCACCAGCTTTGGATTCCTGATGTTGGCGCACGGCGAGTGGACGTCGCTGATCGGGGCCGCCGGCGGCGTTCTGGGCGCGCTGGCGGTGGTGGCGATCACCCGCTCGCGCATGCTGCGCCGTCGAGTGCCGGTGGCTGCGTTGACGCCTCCGGAGCCGGTGTTCAACGGCTGACGGCTTCACCTCCGCAGTGCCTCGCTAAGGCACTTGCGTCGAGTACAGCCAGACATCCCACAATTGCCGCAGCGATTCGTCGCAGTAGGTGGCGGCCAGGCCGGTGAAGTCGTCGGTGATCACGCTGCCATGGCGATATCGAGTCGTCCAATCTATAAGAAGCGCAAAGAATTTCTCGTCGCCCAATCGTCGGCGCAGCGCGTGCAGGGTCAACGCGCCGCGTTTGTACACGCGGTCGTCGAACATATCGCGCGGCCCGGGATCGGCCAGCAGCAGATCCTGAGGCGCCTCGCGCAGCCGTTCCTGGTAGTAGCGGGCAAGTTCGTCGGCGCCGGGGCCGCCGCTGTGTTCCGACCACAGCCACTCCGCGTAGCTCGCAAATCCCTCGTGCAGCCAGATGTCACGCCAGCGCCGAGCGGTCACCGAGTTGCCGAACCACTGGTGTGCGAGCTCGTGAGCGATGAGCCGTTCGCTGGCCCGCGAGCCGTCGCAGTGATTGGCGCCGAATATCGAAATCCCTTGGGCCTCAAGAGGTATCTCCAGTACATCGTCGGTGACGACGATGGTGTAACCGTTCGCCAGCGGGTATGGACCGAACAGTCCGACGAAGAGCTCCATCATCTCTGGTTGACGAGCGAAGTCGTGGCCGAAGTTGCGCCGCAGCCGCTCGGGCAACGCGGCCTGCATCAGGACCGGCGTCTTCGCCAGCCGCGATAACTCGTACATCCCGATCTGCAGGGTGATGAGGTAGGTCGAGGTCGGTTCGGGCTGTTCGTAAGTCCACGTTGTGCGGGCGGCCCGCGCCTGCCGCGACACCAGCTTTCCGTTGGCCACCACCCGGTAGGGGTTTTCGGTGCTGATCTGGATGCGATAGGCGGCTTTGGCACTGGGGTGGTCATCGCACGGGAACCACGAGGCGGCGCCGTTGGGTTGCCCGGCGACGAGCGCGCCATTGGTCAGTTCCTCGAAACCGACATCACCCCACAATGACCGCAGTGGTCGCGGTGAACCGCCGTAGCGCACGAGGATCGACATCGCTGCTCCGGTCGCGAGCTTCGATTGCAGCCGAATACGCAACTTGCGGTCGCGGCAGGCGAAGTGGGCGGCGCGCTTGCCGTTGACCGACACCTTCGACACCGTCAGCGCATCGGACAGATCGAGCGTGAGCTCCTGCAACTCGGTAAGCGTCACCGCGGTGATCGTCGCCGATCCGGAGAGCCGGTTGATCGCGACCTTGTACTCCAGATCTAATTCGTAGCGCGACACCCGGTAGCCGGCGTTGCCGTTTTTCGGCAGGTATGAGTCGATCACCGTCGACTCAGCGCGATCAGAAGCCTTGTTCGGGGCCGCCTTCTTAGCAGAGGGTTTCACGCCGCGCTGTCCTCGACGCCGCGCCCGGATGGCTTCTTGCCGGTTGTCTTACGGACGAGGTTCCACGGCCTGATCGGATTTCCTTGCCAGCGTGTCGACGGCGGCACCACGTCGCCGCGCACCACCAGCGACGCGGGACCGATGGTCACGCCCTCGCCGAGCTGGGCCGCCGGCAGCGCGACGCCGTGCGGGCCAAGAGTGGCGCCGGGTTCCAGCACGACAGTGTCCATCCGCATGACCCGGTCGTGGAACAGATGTGTCTGGACCACGCAGCCACGGTTGACCGTGCTGCCTTTGCCCAGCGTGACCAGGTCTGCCTCAGGCAGCCAATAGGTTTCACACCAGGTGCCGCGGCCAACATGGGCGCCCAGCGCGCGCAGCCACAGGTTCATCACCGGCGTCCCGCTGGCCGCGCGAGCGAACCACGGGGCCGCCACGGTCTCCACAAACGTATCGGCGACCTCGTTGCGCCACACGAACGACGACCACAGTGGAAACTCGCTCGCCCGAATCCGGCCGACCAGAAGCCATTTCGCGGCGACCGTGACGCCACCGGCAAGCCCACCCGCGGCCAGTAACACCAGCCCGCCGCCCAGTGCCGCACACCAGATGCCGAAGAACCGCGCCAGCAGTTGCAGTGTGCCCAGCACCGCCAGCCCGATCGCGACGGTCACCATCACCGGCAGCAGCCGGCATATCTCCACGGCCGCCCGCATCGCCTTCAACCGCCACGGCGGGTCGTACGTCCGAGCCGCGTCGGCCTCCGCGGGACGCCTGCGCAGCCGCATCGGCGGGCTGCCCAGCCAGGACGAACCGCGCTTGGCTTTCGGCGGCGCCGCCGAAAGCACCGCGACCAGTCCGTCGTCGGGCACGCGGCGGCCCGGCTGGGTAATGCCCGAGTTGCCGAGAAACGCGCGTCTTCCGACGGTTGTCGTGGCCGCGTAGATCCAGCCGCCGCCGAGTTCGTAAGACGCGACCATCGTGTCGTCGGCGAGGAACGCGCCGTCCTCGATCACGGTGAACTTGGGTATCAACAACACCGTCGAGATCTCGCTGCCGTGGCCGACCTTGGCCCCGAGCAGCCGCAGCCAGGCGGGTGTCAGCAGGCTTGCATACAGCGGGAACAGGTAATTGCGTGCGCCGTCCATCAACCGCTCGGTCGCCCACAGCTGCCACCCGTTGCGGCTGCGCACCGGGTGGTAGCCCTCCCGCAGCCCGATCGAGAGCAGCCGCACCGCCGCAATCGTCAGTAGCGCGTACACCACGAGAGCGTCCGCCGTCGCGACCGGCGTCCACAGCAGCGCGGGCAGTATTGCCTGCGACAGGCGGCGGGTGTGGTGGACCCCGAATCCGACCAGCGCAAGGCCAGTCGCCAGGGCGATCAGCGGCAAACCAGCCAGCAGCACCGACGTCAGCCCGTACACCGCGACCCAGTGGGCTCTGCGCGCTGGCCGTTCGTCTGGCCATGGGTGGTTCACCCGACCAGATTTGACCGCGGGGGAGCCTTTCCAGTATTGGCGGCTTTTGACTTTCCCGACTACGGCGGAGCCGGGGGCAACGTCCGCGTTCTTGCCAACGACCGCGCCGGGCAGCAGCGTGGTGCGCGCACCGATTGTCGCGTCGTTGCCGACGGTGATGGCTCCGATGTGAAAAGCGTCTCCGTCGATCCAGTGCCCAGACAGGTCCACCTCGGGTTCGACGGCGCTGCGGTGCCCGAGTGCGAGCATGCCGGTGACGGGCGGCATCGAGTGCAGGTCGACGCCCTTGCCGACATCTGCGCCTAGTGCGCGCGCGTAGTACACCAGCCACGGCGCGCCGGCCAGGTTCTCGGCGCCACTGGCCTCGGCCAGCCGCTCGGCAAACCAGACCCGTAGATGCACCGACCCGCCGCGGCGATAGGTGCCCGGCTGTACTTTCGCCAGCAGCACGCGCGCGAACAGCACCGCGATAGCCATCCGGCCCACCGGCGTCACGAACAGGACGAACGCCACCGCAACCAACCACCAGTTCACAGCGACGGTCCACGGCACCAGATGCAGGGCCCGGACGACGTTATTGCCCAGCGCCAGCCAGGTCACCCACTGCAGTGCCGCCAGCGTCGCCAATGGCACCGCCAGCACGATCTGAGCGGCCTGCGCCAGCCGCGGAGTCGGTCGCACCACACGCTCGGCGATCTGCGGCGGCGGCTCGAGCTCGTCGAGGAACCCCGCGAGCGAGCCGAGTCGTGGGTGGTCGTACAGGTCGGCGACGGTGACCTGCGGATACCGGTCGCGCAGCGCGGCGACGAGCTGCGCCGCGGCCAGCGAGCCGCCGCCGAGCGCGAAGAAATCGGCCTCCGGACCCTCCAGGGCGGCCCCGAGCAGCTCCCGCCACAACCCGGCCAACCAGCCCGTGGTCCCGCTGAGTTGGGGCGTTTCCTCCGGGTCAGCGCCGCCCGGCGGCGGCCAGGGCAGCGCGTCCCGGTCGACTTTGCCTGAGGTGCGGGTGGGCAGATCGTCGACCCGGACCAGGCGTGGCACCATCGCCGCAGGCAGACGCTCGGACAGCCGGGTCCGCGCCGCCGCGATGTCGAATTCGGGGTCGGCGCTGACGACGTAGCCCACCAGCACCGGAGTGCCGGTGGCCGTCCGGCGTACCGCGGCCGCGCCGCCGCTGACTCCCGGCAGGTGCACGAGCGCAGCGTCGACCTCGCCCAACTCGATGCGACGGCCCCCGACCTTGACTTGGTCATCGGCGCGGCCGCAGAACACCAGGCCCTCGGTTTCCAGCCGCACCAGGTCGCCGCTGCGGTAGGCGCGCCGCCAGCCCAGCGTCGGCAGCGGCGCGTACTTTTCGGCGTCTTTGCGCTCGTCGAGGTAACGGGCCAGGCCGACGCCGCCGATGACCAGCTCACCCACTTCACCGTGGCCCACCGGCTGGCCGTCGGCATCGACGACGGCCAGGTCCCAGCCCGGCAGCGGCAGACCGATACGCACCGGGCCGGCGCCGTCGAGCCGGGCCGCACACGCGACCACGGTGGCCTCGGTGGGGCCGTAGGTATTCCACACCTCGCGGCCGTCGACGGCCAGCCGTGCGGCCAGCTCGGGAGGGCAGGACTCCCCGCCGAAGATCAGCAGCCGCACCGCTTCAAGCGCCTCGGCCGGCCACAGCGCGGCCAGTGTCGGCACCGTCGACACCACGGTCACGTCGCGGGTGACCAGCCACGGACCGAGGTCCATTCCGCTGCGTACCAGCGATCGCGGGGCCGGGACCAGACACGCGCCGTGTCGCCATGCCAGCCACATCTCCTCGCACGACGCGTCGAACGCCACCGACAACCCGGCCAACACCCGGTCGCCGGGCCCAAGTGGGTTGTCCCGCAGAAACATTTGTGCCTCAGCGTCGACGAACGCGGCGGCATTGCGGTGCGTAACGGCGACGCCCTTGGGCGTACCGGTCGATCCGGACGTGAAGATGATCCACGCGTCGTCCGTGGGCAGTGGCGCGCCTGCCCGCCTGCCGCTTGATGAGCCGCGACCTCGCACCATGCCTGATTCGGTGAGGACCGCGACGACGTTGGCCTCGCCGAACACCAATTCGGCGCGTTCGTCGGGGTCGTCGGCGTCGACCGGCACGTATGCTGCGCCGACGGCCAGCGTCGACAGGATCGCCTCATACAGCGCAAAGCTGCCAGACGGCATCCGGATGCCGATTCGGTCGCCACGGCCGATGCCGTGGGCGGCCAGCCAGGCCACGCTCGCCTCGATATCGCTGATCAGCTCGCCATAGGTGAGCTGGACTGTGCCGTCGTCGATCGCCGCCGCGTCCGGATAGCGTGCGGCCGTGTCATAGAGGACGTCGACGAGGGTGCGCGGGCTCGGTGCGCGCGGCGACAGGAGATACTGCGCCGGCAGTTGAGCTGGAACCTGGGGCGTCGCCACCACACGAAAATACTCAAGCCGGAGCACTGTCACGGTGAGCGCGCCCACGGCGTGTGGGAAAACAGGCTGACGGCTTCCGATCGTCAGCGATGTGACCACATATGATCGGCACTTGCGCGTCACGCTGTGCCGCGAGCCCGCCAGAAATTCCCTCGCCGATAAGGAGAGTGTCGCCGCGTGGGTGACCAACCCGTGGACCTGTCGCCCGAGGCGTTGACCGCAGCGGTCAACGCAGCCCGGCAGGCTTTCGCAGGCGCGGCCGATCTCGACGCACTGGCACGCGCCAAGACCCTGCACCTTGGTGATCGCTCGCCGGTGGCGCTGGCCCGCCAGGCGTTGGCCACCGTCCCTAAGGCCGACCGCGCCGACGCCGGCCGGCGTGTGAACAGTTCGCGCGGCGAGGTCCAACGCAGTTACGACGAACGACTGGCGGCGTTGCGCGCCGAGCGGGATGCGGCCGTGTTGATCGCCGAGCGCATCGACGTGACGTTGCCGTCGACCCGCCAGCCGACCGGGGCGCGGCATCCGATCACGATTCTGGCCGAGCACATCGCCGACACCTTCATCGCGATGGGCTGGGAGCTTGCCGACGGGCCGGAGGTGGAAACCGAGCAGTTCAACTTCGATGCCCTGAACTTCCCCGCCGATCACCCGGCGCGCAGTGAACAAGACACCTTCTATATCGCTCCGGAAGGCTCCCGTCAGTTGCTGCGCACCCACACGTCGCCGGTGCAGGTGCGCACACTTCTCGAGCGCGACCTACCGGTCTATGTCCTCTCGATCGGTCGCACGTTCCGCACCGACGAGCTCGACGCCACCCACACGCCGGTCTTCCATCAGGTGGAGGGGCTTGCGGTGGATCGCGGTCTGTCGATGGCGCATCTGCGCGGAACGCTCGACGCGTTCGCCCGGGCCGAGTTCGGGCCGCAGGCTCGCACCAGGATTCGTCCGCACTTCTTCCCCTTTACCGAGCCGTCCGCGGAAGTCGACGTGTGGTTCGAGAACAAGAGGGACGGCGCCGGCTGGGTGGAGTGGGGCGGCTGCGGAATGGTGAACCCGAACGTGTTGCGCGCCAGCGGTATTGATGCACAGGTGTATTCGGGCTTTGCGTTCGGGATGGGGCTGGAACGCACCCTGCAGTTCCGCAACGGTATCCCCGACATGCGCGACATGGTCGAGGGTGACGTCCGGTTCTCGTTGCCGTTCGGGGTGGGTGCCTGATGCGCGTCCCGTACAGCTGGCTGCGCGAGGTGGTCAACGTAGGCGCACCCGGCTGGGACGTGGCGCCCGACGAACTCGAACAGGCGCTCGTGCGTATCGGGCACGAAATCGAAGAGGTGATCACGCTCGGCCCCGTCGACGGACCGCTGACCATCGGACGGGTAACCGATATCGAAGAACTCACCGAATTCAAAAAGCCAATCCGCGCCTGCAAAGTCGACGTCGGCGAAGATAAACCACGCGAGATTGTCTGCGGTGCAACCAACTTCGCCGCTGGCGATCTCGTGGTGGTAGCGCTGCCCGGGACCACCCTGCCCGGCGGCTTCACGATCACGGAGCGCAAGACCTACGGTCGCACCTCCGACGGGATGATTTGCTCGGCGGCCGAATTGGGTTTGGCCGCAGACCATTCCGGCATCCTGGTGCTGCCGCCCGAAACAGCTGAACCCGGCGCCGACGGCGTCCAGGTGCTAGGCCTCGACGACGTGGTCTTCCACCTAGCCATCACCCCGGACCGGGGTTACTGCATGTCGCTTCGCGGTTTGGCCCGAGAGATCGCCTGCGCCTACGACCTCGACTTCGTCGACCCCGCCTCCAGCGATGTAGTCCCCCCGCTGCCTCGCGAGGCGGGCGCCTGGCCCTTGACGGTGCAGCCGGAGACCGGTGTGCAACGGTTCGCACTGCGTCCGGTCACCGGAATCGACCCGACCGCGGTGTCGCCCTGGTGGCTGCAGCGGCGGCTGTTGCTCTCGGGTATCCGGGCGATCTCGCCGGCCGTCGACGCAACGAATTACGTGATGCTGGAACTCGGTCACCCGATGCACGCGCACGATCTCAAGCGGATCACCGGCGGCTTCGCGGTACGGTTCGCTCGGCCCGGCGAAACCGTAGTAACCCTCGATGACATCGAGCGCCGGCTCAACCCGGCCGACGTCCTGATCGTCGACGACGTCGCGACTGCGGCGATCGGCGGAGTGATGGGCTCGGGCAGCACCGAGATGCGCGACGACTCCACCGACGTGCTGCTGGAGGCCGCGGTATGGGACCCGGCCGCGGTATCTCGCACGTCACGGCGACTGCGCCTGCCCAGCGAGGCGGCCCGTCGCTACGAGCGCGAGGTCGACCCGGCCATCTCGGTGATGGCATTGGACCGCTGCGCCACCTTGCTCGCCGAGATCGCCGG
>Ga0210386_10002146_pt1 | contig 17186 bp, 16 predicted proteins | sample IncBWH32OmetaG_FD_160091 | JGI IMG/M metagenome (GOLD analysis project Ga0210386, IMG submission 160091) | Forest soil microbial communities from Barre Woods Harvard Forest LTER site, Petersham, Massachusetts, United States - Inc-BW-H-32-O ... | reverse complement strand
TTCACGCAACAATTTCATTTCTTTATAAACTTCTTCAACGGTTGCCTCACAAACATCTTTACCCGCTTCTGTACTGATCAGCCATGCACTATCTTGTATGTGATTTTGTACGTAACTGTGAATGCCATATGTATAACCTTTCTCTTCGCGAATATTACTCATTAGCCTCGATCCAAAAAATCCACCAAAAACAGCATTCAACACCATCGTTTTCATGTAGTCAGGATGATGACGTGTTGGAAATTGTCTTGCCATTCTTATTGCTCCCTGCACACCATTTGCATCATTCTGAATGCGATACTTTTTTTCCGTAGCAGGAAGAATAGATTGCTTTGGTAAAACTATTTGCTGTTTATTTAACGATAGACTACCGAAGTTATTATTTAGCTGCTTAAATATATCCTTGGGTAATAATCCTGCAACAAAAATTATACATTTTCCATACAGATAATATTTATCGAAATGCTGTTTTAATTGGTTGGTAGTTAATGCGTCGTAATCTGCTGCAGTAATGTATTTTCCGTAAGGATGGTTTTCTCCAAACACATAGGCATCAATTAAACGGTTAGCAACAAAATCACATTTTTGTAAGCTTACGGATAATTTTTGTTTGCAGATCTGCTTGTAGGTTGCTAATTCATCTTCCGGAAAAATAGAATCGGTGATCATTTCTCTCATCACCGGTAATAAAACATCCAGGTGTTTATTGAGTGTGTGTAAAGATAGTGAAGCAGTTTCATTAGAACAACTACGACTGCAATGCGAACCATAATATTCAAAATGTTCATTTATTTGAAAAGCTGTTTTAGTAGATGTGCCATTTTTTAATAAATGGTTAGTCACTGCCGCTACAGCATTTGCAGACTCGTAACTATTACCCGCGTAAAAGATCATTTCTAATTGCAACACATCTTGCGCACCAGCGTTGATTGCATATACTTCCACGCCATTGTCCAACGTAAACTTCTCGTAAGGTTTTAGTTGAAGATTGAATTCTGTGGCGTCTTTTATTTCCGGAGCTACTGTTCTATCGATCATTTATAGGTATTGCTTTTTACTTTTTGTTTTTACTTTTTTTCTTCGCTGTAATAATAAAGTGTGCTGCAATTTTTATCATCAAAAATTATGCGGCTCTCGTTGATGATATCTTCTGTAGTAACAGCCTGATACTTTGCCAACTCTGTATTTATGAGATTGGCATCTCCCAGTAATTCATATACAGCTAAACTATCAGCTCGTTCAGTTATACTCATATCATTAAAGGCCATTGTGCTTTCGGTCTTGTTCTTTACTTTTTCTAATTCTTTTAAACTGATTCCTTCTGCCTGTAATTTTTTTATTTCTTCATTGATGCCGGCTTCAGCATCCTGCATGCTTACACCTTTTACCAGTTTCCCTTCAATTGTTAACAAACCTGCATCTGTACTACCAACATGATAACATTCAATATTGCTGAATAATTTTTTTTCTTTCACCAAGGCCTGAAATAAACGGGAAGAACCACCGCCACTTAAAATTTCTGTTATCAGGTCCGCAACATAATATCTTGGATCTAAACGTGAATAAATATGCCAGCATTTATAAATGGCATCTAGCCGCACATTTGCTTTCACTTCTAATTTTCTTGCTTCGGTTTGTTTTGGTTCTTGCGGAAGATCACGTTTGTATTTATTACCTGCAGGAATTGATCCGAACCATTTTTCCGCCAGCGCTTTTACTTCTTGCATCGTTACATTTCCCGCCACAATCAAAATTGCATTTGAAGGTGTGTAATGCTTAAAGAAAAAATCTTTTACATCTTGCAAAGTGGCATTTTCAACATGGCTCAATTCTTCACCGATCGTCATCCATTTATAAGGATGTTTGGTATAAGCAAGCTTACGCATTTTATGCCAGACATCACCGTATGGCTTATTAATGTAATGCTCTTTAAATTCTTCACTTACTACTTTACGCTGTACTTCCAAATTTTTTTCATTGAAAGCTAAACTTAGCATACGGTCGCTTTCCAGCCAGAAAGCAGTCTCGATATTTTCCGCAGGTAATTGACAATAATAGTTGGTAAGATCATTGGAAGTATATGCGTTATTTTCTCCACCCGCGATCTGCAAAGGTTCATCATATACCGGAATATTAATACTTCCACCAAACATTAAGTGTTCAAATAAATGTGCAAAACCTGTTTTGTTAGGGTTTTCATCTCTTGCACCCACATCGTAAATAACATCTATTACGGCCATCGGGGTACTTTTATCTTCATGTACTAAAACTCTTAATCCATTGGCAAGAGTAAATTTCTCATATTGAATCATTCCGCAAAGTTAAGGGGCGAAAACAGTAAAACAGGACAGAAAAATACATTTAAGGATATAAATATGTAAAACTAAAAATACAGTTGAATCAATGTATTTTTGCGTACGAACATTTTGTGACCTAAGAAGCAAAAAATACAATTATGAATTTGAACGATCTATATCAAAAAGCGCTGAATTTTGAATTTCTTTCTGTGGAAGAAGGTGTGTATTTGTTTGACAATGCACCATTGACAGAGTTAATGTATGTAGCGGATGAATTGCGTAAAAAGCAAGTGCCACACAACAAAGTGACGTGGATCATCGATCGCAATTTGAATACGACCAATGTGTGTATTGCCAATTGTAAATTTTGTAATTTCTATCGCATACCGGGTCATCCTGAAGCATACATAACAGACATCGAAACCTACAAAAGAAAAATTGACGAAACCATTAAATATGGTGGTGAACAATTGTTGTTACAAGGAGGTCATCATCCCGATCTTGGCTTAGACTATTATGTTGGTTTGTTTAAAGAATTGAAGAGCTTGTATCCGAATTTAAAATTACATACGCTTGGTCCACCAGAAGTTGCGCATATCGCGAAAGTGTCTAAAAAATCACATGTAGAAGTATTAGTGGCTTTGAAAGAAGCAGGGTTGGATAGTCTTCCTGGTCCTGGTGCGGAAATATTGGTTGACAGAGTTCGTCGTTTGATCAGCAAAGGAAAATGTGGTAGCCAGGAATGGCTGGATATTATGCATGAAGCGCATAAATTAGATATCACTACATCAGCAACAATGATGTTTGGCCATGTTGAAACTATTGCAGAACGCATGGAACATTTGGTAAAAATTAGAGAAGTGCAAAGTAGAAAACCTGAGCATGCAAAAGGTTTTATCGCTTTCATTCCATGGACGTTTCAGGATGTTGATACATTATTAACAAAGATCAGAGGCGTACATAATTTAACTACTGCGGAAGAATATATCCGCATGATTGCGATGAGTCGTATTATGTTACCGAATGTAAAAAATATACAGGCTAGCTGGTTGACAGTAGGTAAAAAAACAGCGCAGATTTGTCTTAACGCGGGTGCAAATGATTTTGGCAGTATCATGATCGAAGAGAATGTTGTAAGTGCAGCTGGTGCGCCACATCGCTTTACCAGCAAGAGTATACAAGAAGCCATTAAAGAAGGCGGCTTTGAACCTCAGCTACGCAACCAACAATATGAATTCAGAAAAATGCCAGCCGTTATGGAAGAGCAGGTGATCAATTATTAAACTAAGATTATTATGAAAGAAAATAAATTGTTACAACTGTTTAAAATAATTGCTATCGCTGAAGGAGTTTCTTTTTTAGTATTGTTATTAATAGCGATGCCATTAAAATACATTGCTCACAATCCAAGGCCAGTAGGAATTGCAGGAATGGCTCACGGTATTTTATTTATTACTTTTTTAGTATTGGCTTTTGAAGTAGGGGGTAAGTTGAAAAAGAATTTCAAATGGTTTGCCAAAGCATTTATTGCGGCCATTCTCCCTTTTGGCGCTTTTGTATTTGAAAGACAATTTCAAAAAGAAATGTTGGCCGAACAAATTAATTAACCTTGATTAGATTTATTGAATGAAAACGATCGCTCTTTTCGCAAGCTTACTTGTTTGCTTAACCGCTTGCCATACCGGTACTAATAAAGACCTTAAACAACTTACTGTTGATGCTGATAGTGTTGCTATTAACTATTTTAAAGGCGATGGAACTTTTGATACGGTGGTAACAGTAAAAATAATCAGGGATAAAAATGATATTAATAAACTGAGTGATCTAATTTCAGCGACTTCAACAGATCCGGAAGTTAAATGTGGTTATGATGGCTCTGTACATTTTTTTAAACAAGACAGTGTAGTAGCAGATATTTATTTTAGGATGAATGATGAACATTGTATGTTATTTTCCTTTCTACAAGATGGGAAATTGAATGCAACTGTGTTATCACCAGATGCAAAAGAGTTTTTAGAAATGATTAAAAAATAATTTACCTTGTATAGGTACCCAATTTTCTTTGCTATGAAAAACCTACCAAAAACTGCTTGCTTACTTTTAATTTTTGCAATTTTGTTATTTAGTTGTAAAAAAAGCCATTCACCTACTGTAAATAATAATACAATAAATAATACTGATAGTGTAGTAATTGATAGTAATCTTATTGGACGTTGGCAATGGGCAAGTACTCAATACGATTATGCGCCAGGCCCTACAAACCCTGCAACTCCACAAAATACGGGCGATAGCGAGGTGCTAATATTCAATGCTAAGCAAACGTATGTACACATTCTAGAATCAATAATTGATTCGGGAACATATTCAACTGGCCATGGTTCATACAATCCATATCCAGGATCTTATACTTTTATATATGATAGTATATGTTACTATCATGGAGATAGCATTATTAATATAGATTATTATAATCTTTCTGGAAAAGATACATTAATAGATGGAACAGGTTTAGCTGGGGTTATGGGCAGTCCTGGTAAAATATTTGTACGAGAATAATTACTCATTTAGTATTATCAGATCTCAGCAACAAGCATATCCTTGCTCAACATATCAGAGATATCACGGATAGTTGCCGCAGTGCCGCTAATATTATTACGCATTCCTTGAGATAATACATAATCGATCACCTTATCCGTTTCATCTTCAAAACGGATAGCCGGTTTAGGTTTTTCTTTTAACCAGGCTTCGATCTTTGGATAATGTTTTTCTTTCAGGCTTTTAATTACAGAGATATCAAATTCTTTTATTGATGCAGCATTGCACTGTTGTTCGTACTGGTTCTTCATTGGAATGGTAAAAAGTTTTTTACCCATGTACATTGCTTCTGCGGGTGTTTCAAAACCTGCACCACATAATATTCCTTCGCAGGTGGTAAAGCTGCCTGTAAAATCAAAAGTGTTTACAGGGCGCACCAAACAGTTTCCGACACTATATGCTTTTTTGCAACGTTTGGAAAATATATGCCATTGCACTTCTTTAAATTCGCTGCAAACTTTCACCAGCTTCTTCTCATCATACGCCGGTAAGTAAACTGTATAATGCCCCATGTTTTTAGGAGTGGCATTGCGTATCTCTCTTCTTATAACAGGTGTAAAAATATCGTTGCCATAATTTTTAAAATGGAATCCAACACCTTGTTTGCATGGGGCATAATAACGCAATACTAACCAAGATAGAGGATCTGCCTTCAAAGGTTTTGGTGCATTTTTATGTAATACCGCATACTGATGGCTCATTGCCATGCAGGGAACATTTTTAATTTTACAGGCCCATGCACTGATTGGTTCAAAATCATTTATTACCAGATCATAATCTTCAACAGGAAGATCTTTTATTTCTGCCAGGAATTTTTTTGATTGTAGTTGCTTTAAAGTTTTGTAAAAATCGATTCCTCCTTTCTTACCAAAAACAAAACTCAAACCCTTTCTGCGATATTTTATAAAATGATTTAAATCGATATCAGCTTCTGTTCCACTAACTAAAATATCCAGCTCGCATTTTTTTTCGAGCATTGGAATAATTTCGTTGGCACGGCTGATATGTCCGTTACCAGTTGCTTGTATGGTGTATAGTACTTTCATAATTTTAAGAGGCTAGGTGAAAATCTTCCATCATCATTTTAAATAGTTCTGTTGTGCGTAAGTAGGCTGCTTCATCCATGTATATAGAGTCATTCAACTCATTAACTTCCGTATCCTGCTGATAATAATAAACCTCCCACTTGTTGTTTTTGTATTCTAATGCTGTGAGGTTTTCTATCCAATCACCGGAGTTCAAATAATTTACTTTTCCTTTTTCGGTTTTTATTTCTCTGTTACAAGGTTGATGAATATGTCCGCATAGTACATAGTCATATCCCTTTTCGATCGCGATACCTGCAGCAGTATCTTCAAAACTATTAATATATTTTACCGCGCTTTTTACCGAATTTTTTATTTTTTTAGAAAGAGATATTTTACCTCTTCCCATTTTTTTGCTGAGGTAATTGATGAATGCATTGATATAGATCAGCATATCATACCCAACAGCGCCAAGCTTTGCGAGCCATTTACTGTACTGCATGGTAACGTCAAATACATCTCCATGAAATATCCAACTACGAGTATTATTGGGATGATGAATGATCATTTTATTAACGATATGAAAATCGCCGATAGAAAAGTTTTCAAACCTGCGTAACATTTCATCATGATTACCGGTTATGTAGTAAACTTTTACACCACGACTAAGCATACTTGTAATTTGTTTAATTACTTGCATGTGTCCGGTTGGCCAATACTTTTTGCTGAATTGCCACATGTCTATAATGTCACCATTTAAAACAAGTATAGTAGGGTCGATTGTAGAAAGGTAGCGGGATAATTCGTTGGCGTGGCAGCCGTAAGTTCCAAGGTGAACATCAGAGACAACCGCTACATCCATTTTTCTTTTTTCCAAAGCGTATAAACTTTGTACAAAGTACAGATGTGTATGTTGCTAAATTGTAAAGTATATATTATCTAAATATGATTTCTTGGAAGAGGTGTTAATCTTTTTTACTTATTAGCGTAAACCCAAAGGTTGTACCAACATCTAAAGTACTACGTACATGCATAGCTTGTTGATGTGCTTCAATAATGTGTTTGCAGATAGATAGACCTAAACCACTACCACCGGCTTTTCTGCTTCTTGCAAGATCTGTTCTGTAAAAGCGTTCAAATATTCTTCCCAAATGTTCTTCAGCAATGCCGGAACCATTATCACTAACTTCAATTAGTATTCTTTCACCATCAATTCTATAAAAGCTGGCTTCTACTTCACCATGTTGTTTGCCATATTTAATGGCATTGTCTACAAGATTAGTAGCAACCTGTCTTATTTTTTCTTTATCTGCATAAACTATCAAAGGAAGTTCACATCCTTTTTTGATAGATAATTTTATTTGCCTGTCATCAGCCTTAATGGCGAGCGATTCGAATACTTCTTTAAAAATATCCTGTATCACAAAATTTTCTAAATATAATTCCTGTTCACCGCTTTCAAGTTTCGCTATTTCGTCGAGGTCATCTACAAGGTTAACAAGTCTGTCAACATTCCTTGATGTGCTGATCAAGAATTTTTTGTTTACTTCCGGATTATCTAATGCGCCACCATTCAATAAAGTATCTACATAACCCTGTATCACAAAAATGGGTGTCTTTAATTCGTGCGATAAATTTTGCAGAAATTCTTTTCTGTATGCCTCGTTTTGTTTTAATACTTCTATCTCCGCTTTTCTTTGCTTGGCCCAGGTTTCAACATCTTGTCTAACTTCTTCAATACTTTTTTGCGGTAAAATATTGTTGTAATAAAACTCTTCTCTTTTACTTGCTTTGGTTTGATAGATCAATTTATAGATCAACTTTATTTTACGATATACAAATCTTTGCAGCGTATATAAGATCAATCCATAGCTTCCGGAAAAGATCACAATAAAAAAAATGAGAACGATCCACCAGTTAGGTTGTAAAAGATAAGTACTTAAACTAATAGGAATAGCCAATGCTAATGCTGCCAATGCTGCTAATTGCTGCGGAGAAAAGTTTTTAGGTGATAACATGCCTACACGTTTTGATGGGCTTAGCGTAAAGATAAAGCTATAGTTCAAACTTATAGCCAACTCCTTTTACAGTAGTAATGCAGTCTAACCCTAGTTTTTGGCGGATCTTGCGGATATGAACATCAATTGTTCGGTCACCCACAATTACTTCGGTGCCCCAAACCTGGTTTAATATTTCATTGCGCAAAAAAACTTTGCCGGGTTTAGAAGCAAGAAGCGCTAACAATTCAAATTCTTTACGGGCAAGAATAATATCATTGCCCTGGTAATTCATGATATATTTTTCACGATCAATTTTCAGGTCACCTATTTGTATAATAGTGCTTTCGCCTCCTTTATTTAATCTTCTAAATAAAGCACTCACTTTACTTATTAAAACTTTAGGTGTAATTGGTTTGGTAACGTAATCATCCGCACCTGTTTCAAGTCCCCAAACTTCAGTACCCTCATCGCTAATTGCAGATAGAAAAATAATTAACGTAGCATAAAATGCAGGCTGCTGGCGCAGAATGTTACAAACCTCAATACCATTTTTACCCGGCATCATTATATCAAGAATGATAAGATCGGGTTGGTGTTTTTTTGCTTGCTCAATGGCTTCATCACCATTTTTAGCGGTTATAACAGTGTATCCTTCTCTCTGGAGATTAAATTGCAATATCTCAAGGATATCCGGCTCATCATCTGCAATTAATATTTTCTTAACAGTGCTCATATTATTATTTGTAAAATTAGTCTATCATTATAAGATTGTGTCAGTTTCTATCTATTACTTGTATTATCAAATTGTTAACCGATTAAATATCTTGTCATTACATATTAAAAAGGATTGGCGTAACTTAGTCACTTTAAAAGAATACATGTTGAAGCTTTTTATTCTTTCAGTCTTATCGATAATTAACGTTACTGCTTTTGCTTGTGTGGACACAGTTAAAGTACCTTTTGCTCGTGTCCTTTTTCATGATAGAATAAGTGATGAACAAAATCTATTAGATAAGGATGACGGTAAACAAGACGGTCTGCTTAAAGTTAGCAATAATGATGAAATAAACCTGCATGTTACGGATGTAATATTCAGAAAGGTAAACGAATTGGCTGATTCGGTAGAGCTTAACGATAAAATATTTTCTAACAATGATAAGGTAAGGTACTTGGTATACATACGGGACCTTGTAAAGAATTTCAGAATAGCATATGAAGCAAAACAAATTGATCCATCTTTAGCAGGAATTTTAGTCGATAATTTCAAGAAAATTATGGATGCCAATATCGATACGCTTAGTATGGCGCCATATATTAAAGAGGTTCCTTACGAGGTAGGCAAAATAAATGCGGATATTTTTAATAAAAATCCCGGGTATCACGAAAGTGAAAATATTCTCTACCTCAAATATTGTGCTTTATATCCTGATAAAATATTGTCAACTATAAAGCCGTATGTAAACGAATCTTTTGCAGATAGCCTTATCACAGCAGTTACACTTCGCGATCCTGTGCAAGTATATAATTATGCATCTGCAGCTAATTCACCAGAAGGACAATTGATACATAGAAATACTGACCCAATAGTAAAGGTTGTTGCAGGGTTAAGTAAAACACCTAATGCTTTATTATATTTCCCTTTTTTGGATAATATTTTACATAATAAAATAACTATTGATAGCATAAAAAAATACATTGGTGATGGTGATAAGGTTGATTACTTTAAATTATTAGTAAAAACAGAAATTGGTTACAGCAGCAGACTTATCCGCAAGGATACACCTATTGCAATGATTGGCCCTAATGGTTTACGTGATGTTTTGCAACACAAAGCGATAGAAGATTTTATTACACCTATTAATGAGTTGCATGAAGAGAATAATTTGAGTATTCGCATGAAGGCCATCGAGCCTTTAACTGCCGAAGAAATTTATTACGTATTGGTAATGGGCGAAAATGATATTTATACATCAAGTTATAAATATGCTTTTGCAGATATGCTTAAGAAGATGGGACCAACACCAAGAGGTGATCAATTGCTGCAGAATGTAAATATGGACTACTTTAAAAAATTCATTAAAATGGCTGCTAATTTTAACCAGCTGAATACATTTCTACAATTGATGCCGAAAGAAAACTCTCAAAACTTGATGAAAGGATTTGTGGCAAATCTTGATAACGTTGGTAGTTTAGAGGATGCCGTTGATGTTGCGGATAGTTACAGTAGTATAAAAGATACAGCATTGCTAAAAACAATTTTGCAGAATGTACAAGATAATGAAGAGCGAAGCATAAAAGATAACAATACAAAAGGGCAAGTTATTTATGGGCTATTAAAAATAATTTTTCAATCTGCTAATGATCCGAAAATTGATCTGACTAGTGAAATTGGCATTCCTTCTATTTATAGTATTTCAGATTCTGTTCTGGCAGATGATAGCGGCAGAATAATTCAACAAGTGTTTTTTTATGGTGATGATGATGGAAAAAAATATTTCCCCGATTTTGTAAATTCTTTTTCTGTTAAAGATTGGAAAATAACCATGCAAAAAGAATGGGTAGAGATCAAATCAATACGAGGACAGAAAATTTGGATCTTCGCTAATCGCCCATTAGATAATGATACTAACCTTGATGATTCTGCTCAGATTCATCTCAACAGATATTTATATAAAAATGATCTGGAGCCTTCAGTGGTAATTCACAGAGGGCATAGCTATTGGTTACCGCGTACTATTGACAGAATGCCGGGTACAGCAAAAATTATTGTATTAGGTTCCTGCGGCGGATATAAAAACTTAAATGAGATATTGGATATTTGTCCGAATGCCAATATTATTTCTACAAAAGAAATCGGAAAAGGAGACATCAATAAACCGATATTGAATTATTTGAATCAGTCGTTGATTTCCGGTAAAACATTGGTATGGCAGGATATGTGGTACTCGCTAACAAAACTTTTTGCAGCGGATAAGAATAAAGATGTAAGAGATAGCTGGGATAATTATATACCCCCTTATAAAAATTTGGGAGCGATCTTCATCAAAGCGTATAATAAAAAGATGGAAGGGAAGTAATTATGAGTGAACAAAATAAAGACAAAAAAATATTTGATTTTTCTTTGCTACGCAGGGTTTTTAGTTTTGCTGCTCCTTATAAAAGCAAATTTTACTGGTCCATTTTTTTAGCTATTTTTTTGGCAGTGATTTCTCCAATAAGGCCATGGCTTATACAAATTACCATCAACAAAGGATTTAGGGATGGTGCGCATATCTGGCTCTTCAAAGGTCCTGTACAGGTTATTATCGGCATCACGATTATTCAATTATCGTTATTGTTAATTGAAACAATTAGTCGTTTTATTTTTACATTTTACACAGCAGCACTCGGACAAAATGTTGTAAAAGATATGCGTGTGGCTACATACGAAAGAGTGATTGATCTTAATTTATCTCAATTCGATAAAACTCCTATCGGTACATTAACTACAAGAACTATTAATGATATAGAATCCATCAACGATATTTTTAGTGATGGTTTAATACCGATCATCGCCGATTTCTTGTCGATTATTGCAGTCGTTGCTTACATGTTTTTTGTTGACTGGAAATTAACATTGATCTGTTTGGCGTCTTTTCCGGGATTAATTCTTGCTACATATTATTTTAAAGAAAGTGTGAACAAATCTTTTATTCGTGTAAGAAATGCAGTGGCACACTTGAACGCATTTGTGCAGGAACATTTAACAGGAATGAATATTGTACAGGCTTTTGCGGTAGAAGATAGAGAATTGAATAAATTTAATACAATCAATGTTGAACATCGTAACGCGAATATCAAAGCAATTTTTGCATACTCTGTTTTCTTTCCGATCGTAGAATTGGTAATGGCATTATCATTGGGTTTATTGGTTTGGTGGGCGGGCGGACAAGAAGATGTTAACGCTGCAGGAACGATTACTTCTTTTATTCTTTGTCTGAATTTATTGTTTCGTCCATTGCGCGTGATGGCAGATAAATTCAATGTGTTACAAATGGGTATGATTGCTAGCGAAAGAGTATTTAAAGTATTAGACAATAATGATATCGCTGACAATAAAGGAACAATAATAACCCCAACAATAGGTGGCGATATGGAATTTAAAAATGTTTGGTTTGCATATACCGATGATCATTATGTTTTAAAAGACATCAACTTTAAAATAAACTCTGGCGAAACATTGGCCATTGTTGGTAATACAGGAAGTGGAAAAACGTCGATCATTAGTTTACTCAATCGTTTATACCATATTCAAAGAGGGAGTATCACGATTGACAATATTGACATTGAAAAATATGAACTCTCTTTTCTGCGTAGCAAAATTGCAGTTGTATTGCAGGATGTATTTTTATTCAGTGGTTCTATCTATGAGAATGTCACACTTCGCAACGATTCGATAAAAAAAGAAGAAGTTGTTGCAGCAGCAAAATTAATCGGCATTCATGATTTTATTATGCGGCTGCCAGGTGGTTATGATTATAATGTAATGGAACGTGGCGCTACTTTATCATTGGGACAAAGACAATTACTTTCTTTTGTACGTGCATTATTATATAATCCGTCCATTTTAATTCTAGATGAGGCCACTTCATCTGTTGATACAGAAAGTGAACAATTAATACAGTCTGCCATCGATAAATTAATAGCAGGAAGAACTTCGATTATTATTGCCCATCGCTTATCCACCATTCGTAAAGCCAATAAAATTATTTTGCTTGAAAAAGGCGAAATAAAAGAAATTGGCACCCATGACGAATTGATCCAGGAAAAAGGAATTTACCATCAATTGCACAAAATGCAGTTCGAAAAGCAAGTCAAGCTTATATAATTACCTTTTAATTTGAAATATTGCATTTTTTTAAGATTTTAGATTAGACTTTTTCGGTTTTCAGCTGTCCGGTGCTTATCTTTGCGGCAAATTTAGGAAATAAAATGGCAAAAAATAGCATAAAAGCATTACTGGTAGCGACTCTCAGCTTATTTATGATATTATTTTGCAATATCTGTACAGCTCAGGAAATAACAGCGCTACCTACTGAACATCATACTACTGAAAAAAAGGAAGAAAAATTAGATCCTGCGAAAATTATCATGGATCATATTAAGGATTCACATGAGTTTCACTTTTTTAGCATCGGTAGCTTTAATGCAAGTATTCCTTTACCTGTGATTATTTATTCTCCTGCAAATGGTTTTACAGAATTCTCTTCTTCAAAATTCGGTGAAGATGGGGATGTTATTTATAATGGCTACGGTTTGGATGAGAACAAACAGATCTATTCATCTGACGGAGCAAAAGTGTACGATTTTTCCATTACTAAAAATGTAGTGCAAATGTTTATCGCATTAGCCCTTTTAGTTTGGATAATGACTTCCGTTGCAGGTAAATATAAAACTGGTCAGGGTTTAACAAAAGCACCTGCCGGTTTACAAAATGCCATTGAGCCAATTATAACTTTTGTAAGAGATGATGTGGCAAGACCAAATCTCGGTAAGAAAGCGGATAAATATCTGCCTTATTTATTAACTGTGTTTTTCTTTATTCTTATCAATAACCTGGTTGGTTTATTTCCAGGCTCAGCAAATGTTACAGGCAACACAGCTTTTACAGCCGTGTTGGGTGTAATTTCGTTAGTAGTTATTTTGTTTAGTACTAACAGGCATTTTTGGGGGCATATTTTTTGGCCTCCGGGTGTGCCTTTTTTGGTTAAACTAATTTTAATACCAATTGAATTAGCGGGTGTTTTATTAATTAAACCAGCAGCATTAATCATTCGTCTTTTTGCTAACATGGTAGCGGGACATATTATCATTTTAAGTTTTATTGTTTTGATCTTTATATTCGGTGCAATGGCAACTGTTGCGGGTTATGGTTTTTCTCCCTTATCTGTGGCATTTGCGGTATTTATTTATTGTATTGAAATATTAGTGGCATTTATTCAGGCGTTTATTTTTGCGAATTTAACCGCCGTGTTTATTGGCCAGTCTTTAGAAGGTGGAGATCATGGTGAAGGAAATGGCCACGATGATCCAATTATAGCGTAATTTTTTATTCATTCATAAAACAACAGTTATGTCATTATTGAACATTTTGTTAGATGCTTCTTTAGCAAATGCTGGCGGTGCAATTGGTGCAGGTTTAGCTGCGATCGGCGCAGGTATCGGTATCGGTTTAATCGGTAAAGGTGCTGCTGAATCAGTTGCTCGTCAACCGGAAGCTGCTAATGATATTCGCGGTAACATGATCCTGACTGCTGCATTCGTAGAGGGTGTTGCCCTTTTTGCAGTGATCGCGGGTTTACTAGCGGTATTGAAAGCTTAGTCTACAGTATTACTGCATCTGAAGTACAGGACGGAGGATGCAGTAATTCTTCTTAATTGACAATTGATAATGAACAATTGACAATTAAAGATACTTTGAATTTTAAAATTGTCAATTATCAATTGCCAATTGTACATTTAAAACGCGTTTAACCATTGGCGTGAGCTAATAAAAATATAAATTATGGATTTACTATTGCCGCATTTTGGCCTTATTTTCTGGACAATGTTGTCTTTCATAATAGTGTTGATCATACTTAAAAAGTTTGCATGGACGCCTATTTTAACAATGTTGAATGAAAGAGAAAAATCAATTGCTGATTCTATTGCTTTGGCAGAAAAGGTGAATGCAGAAATGGCTCAATTGAAAAATGATAACGAAGCATTATTAATACAGGCACGTGAAGAAAGAGCATCATTATTAAAAGAAGCAAAAGAAACAAAAGATAAGATTATCGGCGAAGCGAAAAATCAGGCGAAGATCGAAGCCGCTAAAATTATTAATGAAGCGCAGGCTGCTATCAATCAGCAAAAGATGGCTGCTGTTACTGAATTGAAAAATCAGGTTGGTAAATTGGTAGTAGAGGTAAGCGAAAAAGTATTACGCAGAGAATTAGGGAATAAAACAGAACAGGAAAAATACATCAAGCAATTATCAGAAGAAGTTACACTTAATTAGCAGTTTTAAAAGATGAATAATCCAAGATTAGCAGGTAGGTACGCAAAGAGTATAATTGATTTGTCAATTGAGCAAAATCAATTAGAAGTGGTGTATGAGGATATGAAGTTTATACAATCAATCTGCAAAAGCAATCCTGATTTCGTAGCTGTATTACGTAGTCCTATAATTAAAGGCGACGTGAAAGGTAAAATAGTAGGATCTATTACAAAAGAAAGAGTATCAAAATTAACTTCGGCTTTTATAACATTATTGATAGTTAAAGGAAGAGAATATGATCTACCTGAAATCGCCAATGCATTCATTGATCAATACAATGAAATAAAAGATATCCATAAAGTTAGGATCACGACTGCTGTTCCTGTAGATGTAGCTTTTACTAATGCTATTGTTGCTAAATTAAAAGCAGCATCTGCTATAAAAAATGTTGAAGTAGAAAATGCAGTGGATGAAACATTGATCGGAGGATTTATTTTAGAAACAGGAGGCAAGTTAATTGATGCAAGTGTGTTGAAAGACCTAAACGAATTGAAGAAAGAATTTTTGAATAACGAATACATTCATAACATAAGATAATTCTATAAAAATAAACAAGATGGTAGATATTAAACCAGATGAAATATCGGCGATACTGCGCCAACAGCTGACTAACTTCGATGCAGGCGCAAGTTTGGAAGAAGTAGGAACTGTATTGCAAGTGGGTGATGGTATTGCCCGTATCTATGGCTTAAACAATGTTCGCTCTAGTGAATTGGTTGAGTTCGGCAACGGTACTAAAGCTATCGCTTTGAATCTCGAAGAAGATAACGTAGGTGTGGTATTGATGGGTGATAGCGCTGGTATTAAAGAAGGGGATAAAGTAAAACGTACAGGAAAGATCGCATCTATTAAAGTAGGTGAAGGTATGAGCGGACGTGTTATCAATACACTTGGCGAGCCGATCGATGGTAAAGGTCCTATCAAAGGTGAATTATATGAAATGCCATTGGAGCGTAAAGCACCTGGGGTAATTTTCCGTGAACCGGTTAAGGAACCATTGCAAACTGGTATCAAAGCAATTGACGCGATGATTCCTATTGGTCGTGGACAAAGAGAATTGGTTATTGGTGATCGCCAGACCGGTAAAACAGCTATCTGTATTGATACCATTATCAATCAAAAAGAATTTTTTGCGGCAGGTAAACCTGTTTACTGTATATATGTTGCGATCGGTCAGAAAGCTTCTACCATTGCAGGTATCATGAAAACATTGGAAGAAAATGGTGCGATGGCTTATACCACGATCGTTGCAGCTTCTGCAGCAGATCCTGCTCCATTACAATTCTACGCGCCATTTGCAGGTGCTGCGATCGGAGAGTTTTTCCGTGATACCGGCAGACCAGCATTAATTATTTATGATGATTTGTCTAAGCAAGCAGTTGCTTATCGTGAGGTATCATTGTTATTACGTCGCCCGCCAGGACGTGAGGCTTATCCGGGTGATGTGTTCTATCTACATAGTCGTTTATTGGAAAGAGCTGCGAAAGTTATTGCTAAAGATGATATCGCAAGACAAATGAATGATCTTCCTGAATCTATCAAGCATTTGGTTAAAGGCGGTGGTTCCTTAACAGCATTGCCTGTTATCGAAACACAAGCAGGTGACGTATCTGCATATATTCCAACAAACGTAATCTCTATCACTGATGGACAGATCTTCTTGGAAGGTAATTTATTCAACGCAGGTATTCGTCCGGCGATCAACGTAGGTATCTCTGTTAGTCGTGTGGGTGGTAATGCACAGATCAAATCAATGAAGAAAGTTGCTGGTACATTGAAATTGGATCAGGCTCTTTACAGAGAGTTAGAAGCCTTCAGTAAGTTTGGTGGTGATTTAGATGCGGCTACTAAAAACGTAATTGATAAAGGAGCTAGAAACGTGGAATTGTTGAAACAATTACAATACTCTCCAATGTCGGTTGAAAAACAAGTAGCTGTAATTTATCTTGGTACACAAGGTGTCATCAAAGATGTAGCGGTTAAAAATGTAAAAGCATTTGAAGAACATTTCTTGTTAGAAATGGACAACAAGCTTCCTGAAGTTTTGGTTGAATTTAAAAAAGGAAATTTACCGCAGGATGGTATCAACAAAATGGTTGATCTTGCTAAGACTTTGATTCCTCAGTACAAATAAGAGTTTATAATTCTATATAATTGAAAAGAGAAGATGTAAAAGTCTTCTCTTTTTTTA
>Ga0210386_10002144_pt1 | contig 17187 bp, 16 predicted proteins | sample IncBWH32OmetaG_FD_160091 | JGI IMG/M metagenome (GOLD analysis project Ga0210386, IMG submission 160091) | Forest soil microbial communities from Barre Woods Harvard Forest LTER site, Petersham, Massachusetts, United States - Inc-BW-H-32-O ... | reverse complement strand
AAAGAGAGTTGATTCGCGTCTTCGACGGCCAACCTTAGGCTTGAGAACAAGACCGGCAGACTTTTGATTCTAGCTGCGAGCCTCTAAAATCCTCGAATGAAAACGCCCAGGTGGGTCTTCAAGAATATCGGCAAGTTTCAAGTCTCGTAGATATGCGTCGACTAGAAAGTCTTCCTGTTGGTTTCCTGGAGCAACGGGAGCGACTATTACATCGCGAGTGCTGACAATACATTGCTTACACATCCGAGGAGAATTCCTTAAGCCGCTCAGCAATAGATACCGTCGAGGACTCTTGAATAGGCGCCGTAGGATGTTGTCTGCTCGTGACGGACCAGCGCAAAAAACGGTGATGACAATCTCTACATCGAAAAGGACGCACGAAGATCATGGATAGAACCGCCTCGATTCCTACTCTCCTGGACCGCCGAACGCGGATGCTTCTGCATTGTGGACAGATCATTGACATCAGATCCTCGCCGAATTTCGGAATTGACGGTTGCGACTGCGGAGCTCAGATTCAAATTCGCTTGTTGCATATATCGCGATGAGAACGGTGTCCATTGCACCTCTTTCCAAAAACCCTGCTCGAAGGCTATAGACGGATTCTTCCGGCTAATCCTGTGGGTTCCTCTGGTATACGCCGTGCATCATCGGTTGTCACGAAATGATTTAATACGATCGAGGCCGGAATTTCTCAAAAGGTCTCACAACACGCAAGAACAGTCCTGGGAGCGAATGCGGTCAACCGCAAAAAACAAAATGGTTTCGTTTGCAAAGCGGCTACCACCTTCTGCAGCTCGAAAAAATGCACCGGAACTTGGAGGCGAAGAGCTTAGTGCTCGGCCGTGGAAAAGCAGGAAGATCAGGAAGATTAAGGACTCTGGCTGCAGGTCGATAAGACAAGGAAAATGCCTTTTTCCTGTACTGACCTGCTCCCCGAAATTTAGTCCAGCCAAGACTTAGCTTCTGTGGAGTCGAGATGTGGCGCGGTGGTGTAGGTGCGGCCTATCTGTGTCCGGCCCTTTCGTCCGCCGGTGCCTCACTAGCCTCACCATGCTTCCGTTTCCACATTCCGCATCATCGAACCGGATGGGCGGATTTCCCGCTTCCGGCTCTCGGAGAAAGGTTCACGATGTCGCCCACGGGAGATGGCGCGGCCGCCTGCTAAGGCGGACTAGACCCAGCACGTTGTGTAGGGAGGCCCTCGAAAACCGCTTGGTCCCCGACATCACTTTGTGCTTGGCACACAACCACTGACGCAGCCTTTTGCAGGCGTGGTTTTCCACCGCGCTGTAGGCATTGCTGACTGGCCCTAGACAGAAGTAGTTGGCCCACCCAATCATCGTGCGGTTGAGTTTCGCCACCACTATCTCCTGGTCCAGCAGAGTTTGATCCCGTCCGGTCATCTCGCTAATCGCCTCGCAGACGCGGATCACCCGCTTCTTCGAGGGAACCGTACCGATGTACGCGCGCCCTGTCTTCGGCGAATAGCACCGACCAAACGTATACCCTAGAAAGTCGAATTTCTCTTCCGGCAGTTTACAGACCCGCGTCTTCGTTTCATTCACCGTCAGCTTCAACCTCGTCATGATGTCCCGCATCCTGTCCAGCGCTTCTTCCGCTCGGCCTCGGCAGCAGATCACCAGATCATCGGCGTAGTTAACGATGTATGCAGCAAGACGCTTCTCGTGCCCGAGCTTCTTCCATCCCAGCACGAATCGACGCATGTACAAGTTACTAAGCAACGGGCTGATCGGAGCCCCTTGCGGAGTTCCCTTTCCTTCATCCCGATTGCGCGTACTCCGATGCTGATTCCCTTTCTCGTCGGTCTCTTCAACCGGAGCTTCCAGCCACATCTTGATCAAATGCAGCATGGCGCCGTCGACGATCCGTCGAGCCACCGACTTTAAGAGCTCGGAGTGTGGAATCGAATCAAAGTAGCCGCTTAAATCTGCGTCTACAATTTGTCCATGGCCGGTGTTGAGCAGTTTGTGGACATGCCTCACGGCATCCAACGCACTGCCGTCTGCCCGATAGGCGTACTGTTCCGGCTGCAGGTCGGCCTCGAATATTGGTTCGAGCACCAAAACAGCAGCCGTCTGTGCTACGCGATCTTTGATCGCGGGCACTCCTAACGGTCTTTGTTTTCCGTCCGGCTTGGGTATCCACACCCGCCGTACGGGCTGCGGTCGATACGTTCTACTTTTCAGTTCTTGCGTCAGTTCGTCCAGCCACTTCTTCACCCCGTACTCTTCGATGTCCTCAAATGTTTGGCCGTCTACGCCTGCTGCTCCGCGATTCGCTTTGCAACATTCATAGGCGAAGGCCATCACATCTTCTCGGTACACCTTGTCGTACAGCGCATAGAAGCGAAACTTGGGCGATCCCTTCGCTTTGTCGTGCAACGCCGTCTGCAACTTCTGAACGCTTAGTGGAGTTGCTAGGCTCATCGCCAATCCCTCGGTCCTTTGTCGCTTCTTGCGTTTCCTTTCAACTGAGGCCCCTTCCCTCCACCGGAGTTACCCAGCTTCGTCGGTACTGCGAGCCCCTCCGCCATCCCAGACGGCCCGGCCTGTCTCTCGCGAGTTGCCAGTTGATCCATACCGCAATCACCGCTGGGACTTCCCGTGTTGCGCGTGGTCCCCATTGCGTACATGCCGTCGCCAATACCCCGGCAGGTCGGATGGAACTTGTTCGCTCGTACAATTCCATTCGCTTCGGCCTTCCCACGAAACCGGGGCGGGTCGGCTCCTGCATCACTATTTTCGGGGCCTGCTTAGCGTTCACTCACGTTACGGCCTACACGCTCGCCGAGTCGCCTTAGCGACCCTCTGCACCAGAGGCTTCAGCGGTCTCGTTGCCTCCACCGCTGCTCTGATTGCTACCGGGTGGAGCGAACCAGTTCCCGGGCGGGTATACCCCCGCTGTGGACCAGCGCCTTCACGGCGCACCCGGTTGGCCCGTAATCCACTAATTTAGGCCATAGCGCTCAATCACGTCCCACAAGCCAATGTACCGGACTCTAATGCTGCGGAATCTATTTGAAAAGGGAGGACACCATGACCCAATCCAGTGCTACACAACGAGCCAGCGAGCTGAACAATCTCGACCACATGTTACAACGTAACAAAGAATTTGCTGCTCGGCAGTCAGCTGAGGGCACACTCATGCCTTCGCTTCCGAGGGCGCTGCCAAATGTAAAGGCGATCGTCATCGGTTGCGCTGATATGCGTGTAGATCCTGCCGACATACTTGGAATCAAACCGGGCGAGGCCGTCGTGATGCGCAATATCGGCGGTCGAATCACGCCGGGGTTGTTGGAAGAGTTGGGACTACTCGGGCGAATCGGTGAAGTTGCCGGAGAGATTCCTGGAGGCGGCGGTGAGTTTCACATCATCGTACTTCAGCACACCGATTGCGGCATCACTCGCCTTGTCGGCGATCCCGCCAATCTGGCGCACTATTTTCAAATACAGGAAGGCGAACTCAAGACAAAAGCGGTCACTGATCCTCAGGCGGCAGTCGCCTTCGACGTTGCTGCCCTCCGGGCGATTCCCGCATTGCCGGGCTCTTGGCTTATATCAGGCCTCGTCTACGACGTGGCGACCGGACTTGTCGAGATCGTGGTACCGCCAGCGCCGATTCGTACTGCGCAAAACTCCTGATTCACGCCCTTATATTGACTGTTCTGGCCAACTTTCGAGTGGCCGGCAAGCCGGAAGTAATGATGCGGCCGGGTATTCGAATAACTTCCGCATAGCCGTCATCCGGGGAGAGCTCGCGACAGCGTCCGTCGCGAGTGTAACGCCATGGTGGCTGGCTATCACCAGGCCATTACGCCACCACCACCTTCTCGCTTAGCTCTTTGATAAGCGAGATTAGCAGCAATCATATCCTCCATGGCGACGCCCATACCCTTGTATACCGTGATCTCGGCATCCGTAAGCCGGCCCGGCTTCCGACCAAGAGCCACGGCTCCCAGAGTCGTTCCCGTCGAGGGGTCCAGGCCCGCGAGTTCGCCGCAACCAACCGGAGTCGGCTGAAATGCGTCCAAAGTCTCAACGAACAGGCGATACTTGCTTGCCAGATCCTTTGGGAGTTCGCCGTGCGGAGGGTAATAGCCTACGGAAGACACATGTGTCCCGACCTTTACCCACTCTGACCTAATGACCGGCGTTGCCGAGTGAGCTGCCAGACACACGATGTCCGACTCACGTACAGCTGCCTCGACGTCGGTCGTTGCACGTGCGATTTCGCTGAGAGCGGCAAGCTTCTGAGCGTCTTCGAAGCGTAGCGAGCAAACATTGATGCGTTCGAAATCCCGAATCAATGGGAGCAGCCGGAGGTGTTCGCGGCCTTGGACACCTGCGCCGATCACCGTGCCAATCCGAGAACCGCTCCTGCTGAGCATGCGGGCTGAAAGAACTGCGGACGCGGCGGTGCGAATGCCCGTAATATACGTGCCATCCATGACGCAGGACGTAGCGCCGGTGTTGGGATCGAACAGATTAATCAGAGCCAGATGGTTAGGCAGATCGAAGTTCAAATTACCGTCGAAGACGTTGACAATCTTGACCGTCAACTGCATGCCAGGTCGCCAAGCTGGCATCGCTAGGGAGAAGCCCTTACCGGCAACTGACAATTTGGGCCGAGGTGGAGACTGAACTTCCCCCAGCTCGAGCCCACGAAAGCCATCTTCGAGTCCAGTGAGAAGCTCTCTAGGGTCGAGATACTTTTCAACATCCGCCTCGCTGAGAGTCATCACTTGGCGAATCCCTTTTTTGACCTCGAAGGCGGCTTTCGCTGGCTGTCTTCCGACCTCTCTCATGTGCGTTCCTTGAGGTACCGGTTTTGGACGAAGACGCTAAAAGGCTTTCGCCCCGACCATTCGGATACCTAGTCGATGAAAGACTTCCTCGATTCTAGTCATTATTCCGCGGAATGGTCGTAACGTCGACAGTTCATGGAACTGATGGATGGAGTCCTCCGCAAGACAGCGCCGAGGCAAACGAGAACGAAGAGATCGGCCCGCAAACCACCGCGTGCCTCGGAGGCGATTTCATCACGAAACATCGAGCTGGCATCAGGCGTATTACCGGCAGCGGAGGAGGCACTCCATGGTCGCGTCCGAGTTTGAATACCGTCATCGTTTCTGGATGATTGTGCTCGTCTATGTAGCGGCATACGCGTTCTACAACCTCAATCATCTCAATATCCTTTACGCTGTAGTTCCCTGGAATCAGGGAGTCCTTCAGAAGGACATGCTCGTGCGCTTCCTATACGCCGCAGCGGCCCTGCTCGCGTCAGTCGGCGCGATTCTCCTGACTTGGTCGACAGCTTGTCGGCCTCACAGCGCAATGAAAGATCACACTGCCTTCTCTATCACCGGACCGTTCCGCTATGTCAGGAACCCACAGTACTTGTCGTATTTTTTCCTAATACTTGCATTGGGCACGTTTCAGAGCCTCCTCGGCTTTCCGGTCATGCTACTTGCCGAAATGATTTTGCTGCTTCGTCTCGTTGCGCGCGAAGAACTCCGCCTCGAACAGGAGTACGGCGAGCGTTTTCGCGCCTACGCGCAGCGCGTTCCGCGCTTTCTCCCCTCACTTCATCCGCGGTTCGAAGACGACGGCCAGTTACCGCAATGGCGCCAAGCTTTCTGGGACCAGGCCTTTCAATGGGGCTTCGTCGCCACGCTGCTTGCCTTCGCGTGCACCCTGAGCGACCCAATTGGCTATGCCTTCGCAGGTACGACGCTCTCGTTTTTAGTTCTGCAAAAGCTAGTCCAACCACTAATGATTCGCTTGCGTCGTACCTGATCGCTGCACTCAGCTTGTCAGCCGCATCTTTCCAATGCGACTTCGCCAGTGAACCAGTCACCAGAACGACGCGAGTTTCAAGAGACAGCGTCAGGTGGCCGCAGGAAGCGGTACTCGTAGAAGAACTGATCGCGACGGTCACATCTTGGTCGGATGGTCGGCAACCCTTACCTAATCGCGTTACGTGAGAGTTGCCCGTAATTGTGAGAAAAATCCAAAGATGGTCAACTAAAGGATTGAAATTCAGGCTCCACGATACGCTGACACTCGTGATTATGTCCCTGCTGACACTGGAGCCGCCTTACCTCCGGTCGGCAGAATGAAATGAAAAGTTGCGCCTCGACTAGAGTTGGCCGTAGCCCACACGCGGCCTCCGTGTGCTTCAAGGATGGACCGCGTAATCGCCAGCCCCATGCCCGTGCCTTGCGTCTTTGTCGTAAAGAATGCATCGAAGATTTGGCCCACTTTTTCGCTGGGGATTCCCACGCCTGTGTCCGTTATCGAGATCCGCAGTTGACCATCCTCAGTCTGGCCCGACTTGATCGTAAGTTCGCCAGCCGCGTCCTTCATCGCTTCGATGCCGTTGAGCATGAGGTTCATAAAGACCTGCTGCAGTTGCACACGGTCGGCCATGGCCTTGGGAAGATCGTCGGCGAGTTCGCTGCGGATCGAAATCGAATACCGGCTCGCCTCATTGCGCAGCAGGACGATCATCTCGTGAATGATTTCATTCACGTCCAGCAACTCCCGTTGGGCAGCTCCCTTCTTAAACAGCGAGCCGATGCGGCTGATAATGTCAGATGCTCGAAGGACATCTTTGATGATTCTCGCCGCGGCTTCGCGGGCCTCTGGCAGGTCGGGGTCATCACGAGAAAGCCATCGGAAGCAGGTCTTTGCGTTGATTACAGCGGCAGCTATGGGCTGCTTGATTTCGTGGGCCAGGGAGGCGGTCAACTCGCCCATAGTGGTCACGCGACTGATATGCGCTAGGTCCGCCAGCGCTTGACGCAGCCTCTCGCGTTCGTCTTCAGCCCGCTTGCGCTCGGCGATATCCATTATGAAAGAGACGCCCTCATTGCCGCCTTCTTCAAACAGAGCGCTGCCGACCAGCACGGGCGCGCGGGTACCATCTTTGCAGAAGAACTCCGTCTCGTACGGTTGAACCATACCCGTCGCCTTCATCTCCGCGATGGCCAGTTCGCTCCGGTCACGCCATTCCGGAGGAGTCATGTCCGTCCAGCGCATGTGACCCGAGACGAGGTCTTCGCGGGTGTATTGAATCATGCGGAGAAATTCTTCATTGGCTTCGAGAATCGGGCCGTTCAGATTCCACATGCTGATACCGATGACGTTGGCTTCGACCAGTCGGCGGATGCGCGCTTCGCGCTCGTGGAGTTCTCTGGTTCTTTCTGCGACGCGATGGTCGAGCTCCTGCGCGATGCGCTTCTGCTCGATCGAGCGGCGCGCCTCTTGCAGCCCGATCACCGCCTGGTTTGCCGCAACGTCAAGCAGGAGCCTCTCTGTCTCTGTTGGGAAATCCGTCCGCGCGGAACCCGCTATCAAGATCCCCATTTCATTCTGCAACCCAAGGCACCGGTGGGCGATCGACACGTTTCCTTCTCCCACAGGATTTGGGATCAGAAAAGAAGAGGTGGGTGGCTGGCCCGTGAAGCAAGGGCTGAGGAGCCGACCAAGCTCGTCCGGCCGGACCTGCAAATTTCGGCGGAACTGAGCGACCTGGAACATCTCGATGGGCGTGCCGTCAAGGGAATCAACCACCCGGAGATAGGCAAAATCCACGCGCAGCATGCCTACCAGCGCATCGAGCAGCGTCCGGCCAATCTGCGATGGCTCATGGCCACTCCAGATGGCGGGCAGGGCCAAAATGCTGACTAAATCATTGATACAAGCCCTGAGCCGCTTTACTTCGTCGGTTGTGTGCTCCGTCTCCAATTCCTTGGTCCAATGGCTACGCTCCCGATGCACGCTGCGCGGCGCGACGCCCCCGCAACTGCCGTAGGAACTCATCCGGCGGAACGAAGAATGAATTCTCCTGGAGAATTCCTCCAACGATGATCATTGGGTGCGTGCGCATAATGTCGATAACGATGTTCCCGCCAAACTTGGCGAGGTCGTACGTTCATATGACTGGGTCTTTATAGCGTGGCAAGATGTAGTTCAAGCGTGTTTCGTACTCGACGAGATCATCAACTCCCGGAAAATCTTCCAGAGCCCATTCCATGTGGGCAACCAGCCGAGTCAGCGCGAAGCCTTGCTGGGCGCCGCCTTCGAGCACCTCTTGAATCAAAGCGAGCATCCTGTCCTCATCGAAATGGCCGTCGCGCAGGTAGGCATCACCCCAATTTCGCAGCTCGAAGCGGCCGGTATGTTCTGCAGCGGCGACATCGATTCCCGCAGACCTCAGCCGTTGTAAATGGTTCTCACGCAACTTCGGATCGACAATATGGAAGGCCTTCTCGCCACGGTCAAAACCTTCCTGGATAAACGGAAGCAGCACGCGATACTCCTCGTCAGGACTGTGAAAGAAGGCGCAGACGTGCCGTTTTGCGCCGAGGACAGAGCCGGCGAGCCGAATGGGTTGGTCGGTTTCAGAGGAAGCTTCTCCACGAACATTGAAACGATCATTGGCTGAATCCATGGCATTCTCCTTTCATCAGATCGAGCTTGGGGTTGATAGCTATGACGGGATTTGCCGCGACTCGGTGCTCGGGCACTAGTGGTGGAAGAGAGCGACGGAAGGAACCGGCCACTGGGTCGAGACTCCACGGGACATCATACACCCGCTAGTGAACAGCAGGGCTTCGCTACGAGAGGTAATAACTCACGAACGGTCGGCAAACCGGACGTAATCCGTTTCATCCGTCAGTCGGCCCGCTGTTCCCTCGCCGCCTCCAATTTCCGATCCCGGTCGGCCTGAATCTCCTGCTGCGCTACTCGGACGGATGTGGTGGTTGTAATGACCGCATTGCGCTGGCTGTTGCCGATGACATGGCCGTAGATTCCGAGAGTGATACGGATATCGCTATGTCGGAGCTGATCACGAACGACGGTGATTGGAGTCCCGCTTTCGATTAACTCAGACGCGACAGGGTGGCAGACCTTCAAGGATTCAAGCAGTGGCGTTGGTGAGATCTTCCGTGACAGAAAACCTACCGTCATACTCCCAGCCGGTCACTCGCATATTTAGCTAGACCCAGAACGAGATTGCGCGTAAAAAGGGCTTATGAACGATGTTTTCCCATCGCATTCATCCAACTTGTCGACCTCAATTGGGGACAAGCCTCATTTTGGGGACAAGCGAGATGAAAAAACCCGCCTTTTACAAGGATTTGGTAGGGGCGGTGGGGATCGAACCCACGACCTTTCTACGTCTTTCTACGCTTTTTCTACAGCCATCAAGGGGTCAGATTTCCCATCGTTATTGGCAAACGGGTTTTAGAGTAAAGTTACCTTGCAAATAAGAGGGTTAGGTTTTACCATCATTCGTGGATTTTCCGTATGTACCCGAGGCAGAATCCAACCTTCTTGGGCACTAAGTAGCACAGACACTCCTGCCTACCCTGAGTCTCGAAGGGTCTGTGTCCCCGCATGCCCAAGTGGCGCTGATGTGTCTATCCAATCGCAGCGCCCGCCTTCACGAACTACTTGCTTCGTACGCTAGATAGCATATAGTCGCTCCCAATACCACGCGTCGCCGTAGTCAAGACCGTAAGGCTTAACTCCTCGCTCGTCCTGATGCTGCGCGACCTCTGGTCGGCCAAGTCGGTTATCCCAATCGAACGTTCCACGAATTTCAACTAGGAGAGAATCTTGATGAATGCGAAGAAACTCGCGTCGATCCTCGGAATCACCCTGCTCACAGCCGTCGCTGGCCTGGCGCAGGATAAACCCGGGAACATCGCCGCTCTGGAATTTCAAACACCGAAGAATGGCATGGTGAAGCAGTACGAAGAAGGCCGCAAACAAAAAGCGGAATGGCACAAACAACAGAAAGACACGCAACCTCTCTACGTCTGGGAAATCGTCAGCGGCGAGCACACCGGCACGTACATCGTCGGCAGATTGGATCAGCACTGGGCCGATTTCGACAAACCCTCTGTTCCCGAGCAAGCTGACATTGACGAATACAACAAGGTCATCGGCGCGGCGGTGCAATCCGTGGTCACCCAGTACTACGCGGTGATGCCCAAGTCCAGCAACCCGGGCGACACGAAACCCACCTACAAATACAGCGAAATCATCACTTATCACGTGCGTGCCGGCAAAGAAACGGAGTTCACCGCCGCCGTCGTCCGAGCCAACGAAGCCATCCAGAAAACAAAATGGCCCACCAGCTACATTTGGCTCTCTTTAGTCAACGGCGGCCCCGGTGGCACCTACGTCTTGGTCATCCCCCACAACAGCTGGGCCGACTTCGAGGAAAAACCCGACATGAAGCCTTTCCGCCAAATGCTAACGGATGCCTTCGGTGGCGAGGAAGCCGACTCTCTAATGAAGCGCTTCGACGCGTCCATCGAAAGCACAACCTCGGAAATCGACAAGTTCCGCGCCGACCTGAGCTACCTTCCCAACAAATAAGCTCAACAATAGGCCCAACAAATAAGTTCTGCATGTCACCGGTTCGCCGCGCAACAAGCGCGGCGAACCCTGAATGTAGGCGCCGGGCTTCAGCCCGGCGAGCAACTCGACAACTCGTAAAGCAAGCATCGAACAACAGCCCCCTCGGCACGCAAGTCCTGAGCAACTCCAGCAAAGAATTGTGGGAACCGGTTTGATCCTCCTCACCTAGCGGGCTGCGGAAAAGGGCGCGTTTGTCATCCCGAACCCGTGTTGTTTGCGGGTGAGGGATCTGCTGTTCGCAAGAAAGCCAAGGAAAAAGCAGATTCCTCACCCCGTTCAGAAACCAAACGGGGTTCGGAATGACATATTTCGAGTTTTTCCGCAGCCTGCTAGGCCATCGTCGTCACCCTCGTCCCGAAAATGGTAGACTTCTCCCGCATAAACCCTTGGAAAACTCCAATTCTCTGACGCGAGGTTCCCTCATGCGCAAACGCTGCGACGCTGCTTATGGGCTCTTGATCTGCATGGCGCTGTTGTACGCCCCCGTTGGCAATGCACAGTCCACCACCAAAAAGAAAGTCACCAGTCAAGCCGACCTCCCACGATTCAGCTATCCAGTTTCGGGTTCCGCTTCGGATCTCCTTCAAGCCGACGACGCCACCTTCAACGCCTTCGCTGCCAAAGTCCAAACCGATCTCGACTCCATCTTTCGCGACTACGACATCGCCGATAAGGCTACTCTGCGCACACTGCTTGGGGCCAAGCTCGACCTCCAGGAACTCGCCGGCTACTATCCGTCCGCGCTGAAGACCATCGACGCCCTCCGCGACCTGGGGGAAAAGCCTGCCGCCAAGCTAACCACCGGCCTATTCGCCCGTGCGCGCATCCAGGCGGCCATCGACACCCAAAGCACCAGCGGCACGGCTTACGAACAAGCCTTCAGTAAGCATTACAAGGAAGCGATCGACCCACTGCCGTGGGACGTTGTGCAGGACACCATCAAGGCTTCCTATGCCGGCGCGCGTGTCTTCACCAAGGGCGTGGCCATCGGCCAGGTGAAGACGGATCTGGATCCCGCTGTCCAGAAATCCGGCGCGCTCGATAATTCCGAGGCCTGGGACCTGGTTTCCACCCGCAATCTGATCCGTTCCGCCATCCCCTTGGGACCCGCACGCGCCGAGGTCCTGAAGCAATACATCGCGCTCCACAATGTCGTGAAACCCGATATCTGGGCGGCCCGCGAAGTCACTCTCTCGAAAGACCAAAAGCTCACGCCGGTCCTGGTGGCCATCTGGGACTCCGGCATCGACGTGTCCCTGTTCCCCGATCAGCTTTTCACCGACCCCAAGCCGACAGCCAGCGGAACGCATGGGCTGGCCTTTGACGATCAGGGCGGCCCATCGACGACGTGGCTCTATCCGTTGACCGCGGAACAGCAAAAGGAATACCCCGATTTTCGTGGCCAAATCAAAGGATTTCTCGACCTCCAGAATGGAATCGCCTCTTCCGATGCGGAAGCGGTGCAAAAGAAGTTCACTACGCTATCCCCGGACCAATTGCACCAGATGTTCGAGTCAGACAAGGTCGTCGGTTTCTACATCCACGGCACCCATTGCGCAGGCATCGCCGTGCGTGGGAATCCTGCCGCGCGCCTGGTTGTCGCGCGCTTCAACGATCAGTTGCCCGACCTTCCGTTCCCTCCGACCGCCGAATGGGCACATCAGCTCGGTGCGGCCTTTCAGCAGATGTCCGACTATTTCCGTACGCGCAATGTTCGCGTGGTCAATATGAGCTGGGGCGATGATCCCGGGGAGTTCGAGACCTGGCTGTCCAAAACGGGCGGTGGCGCAGACCCCGCCGAGCGGAAAAAGCGCGCCGCGGAACTGTACGCCATCTGGAAAGCCAATGTCGAAAATGCAATCAAGGGCGCCCCAAATACACTGTTTGTCACGGCCGCGGGAAACAGCGACTCCAATGCGGGGTTTATCGAAGATGTTCCGGCCTCCCTGCATCTGCCAAACCTCATCGCCGTTGGCGCCGTAAACCAAGCCGGCGACGAAACATCGTTCACCAGCTACGGCGACACGGTCGTGGTCGATGCCGATGGCTACAACGTCGAGAGCTTCGTTCCCGGCGGCGCCAGGCTGCAGCTCTCCGGGACGTCGATGGCATCGCCCAACGTTGTCAATCTCGCTGCCAAGCTCTTCGCGCTTGATCCTTCGCTCACCCCACAACAGGTGATTGCGCTGATCAAGCAAGGCGCTACCACCAGCGAAGACGGCCGCCGCCACCTGATCGACGAAAAACGTTCGGTGGCGCTGCTGCAGGCTCAAAGCAAGAGGTAACTGGCGCGCCTGTCGTAGGTGCGTTGTGTGGCGCGACCGATCGAGGTCGAGCGGAGCTGCCGGGCTGAAGCCCGGCGCCTACGTGGCCCAAAACGGGAATCCTATAATTACCTTGACATTAGTTTACCTTTGTGGTATCATTGCCACGAAATATCAAGGGAGGCATGCAAGAGTTCGAGCCGCGCCAATGGATCAGATAAGGCCCCTAACTCCTTAAGAATCAAGTCACTGCGCCATTCCGAACAACAACTCCTCTAGAATCAAATCACTGCACAAAAACAGGGGGGGTGGACTCGGCAACTCGACGAACGGCGCGACTGAACAGTTGCGGAAAATCTGTTTCTTTACGAGGTCGGGGCTTCAGCCCCGACACAGGGCAAACCTATCAAGGGGCTTGAGTCCCTGAAGCTGCTTTCCAGGCTTTCCGCAGCCTGCTCGGTCTGGCCCTCCGGTTGGTCAGTCTTGCGACGCTTTATATGTTGGGGCTGCGAATAAAGAGGAAAACCCGGGAGCGAAAGCTCCCGGGTCTTAGAAATGAAGGAATACTCTCGATGAAAGAGATTTAGAGCTTCAAATAAAGGAGGAAGCCCAGCGCAAAGGTGAACAGCGTGAGCGTTTCCACGAACACCAAACCGAGAATCATCGCCGCGCGGACGCCGCCTGCCGCTCCCGGATTGCGCGCGATACCTTCGCACGCCGCCGCTGCGATTCGTCCCTGACCGAGCCCGCCGCCAAACGCCGCGACCGCCACGCCGAAGCCGACCGCGATTACCAGCGTCGTCGTGTTAATTGCCCCCTTTTCGGCCGGAGCACTACCCTGCGCGAACGCCGCTGGCGCGATCAACATCACCGCCAGCAGCACCATGCAAACTACCGCTGCTTTCTTCATGTATTGCCTCCTCTTGAATTGCCGCCAGGAGGTGGTTCCCGGACACCGTGCAGCCGGGCTCACACTGGAACGGCTGATACAAACTCGATTAGTGCTCGTCCGCCGTCGCTAGACCGATATAAACCGCAGGCAGAATCGTGAAGACGTACGCCTGAACTACGGAAACGAAAATGTGCAGGGCGATGAAGGCGATCGGGATCAACGCGGGAAGTACGCCCAGCACTAAGCCAATCGCCGGATGCTTCGTCCAACCCCATAACGCTGGCGCGGCGAAGAGGCCAAGGAAGAGGGCATAGATCAGATCGCTGGCGAAAATGTTGGCCCAGAGACGGACCGTCAAAGACAGCAGCCGCGCGCATGTGCTGATGATTTCCACCGGAAACAGCAGAAGCGCGAGAAACCAAGAGCCTGTGTCTTTCGGAGATCCTGCAAACATCAACAGATAGTGACCAAGCCCATGATGGCGAATCCCCTGCCAGTTGAAATAGCAGAACACGATGATAGCGCACGCCAACGGAACGCTTACTTCCGCCGTCGGCGAACTGAATCCGGGGAAAACTCCAAACAGGTTGGCCAGCAGGACGAAAAGCGAAATAGTTCCCACCAGCGGTACGTAGTTTCGCCAGTCGTGCCCGGCATTCTCCGACAAAATGTCGCTGATTCCGAATCCCTCTTTGTTCGTCAGCAGGAGTTCCGCAACTTGCTGCGCCGCCCCCGGCCTCTCGACCGACAGCCGCGATCGAACCAACAACGCCAGCAAAGTGCCTGCAACAAGGACCAACAACCCCATGCAAACGTGCTCGGGGATGGGCATGTTCGGATGGTTAGGCTGGATGTGCAGCGCCGCGAGCAGCGCCCGCGCAATGCCCCCGAGGAAGTGATTGACGACCTGGCTGATCCAGCTTACGTGTTGTTCCATAAATCCTATTTTAAGCCTCGCTCGGCTTGGGTTTCGCTCTTGATCTCCACCGGGTGCCACACTTCGTACACACTGGCCGCGATTGCGGCGGCTCCTAAAGCCAACAAACCAAGCACCATGCTCACGAGGGGAATACCAAGAAGCTTAAAAATAACATACACGATGAATGCTATCAACCCGTAGCGGAACAGCGCGCGGAAGTAGGTTCCTACCGGGACGTGGGTCTTTGTAGCACCGGCTTGGGCGTTCGCTGCTTCGACCAACGCGTCCATGCCGCGCCGCAACCAGCGGAAATTGAGCCAGGCGAGAATGGCGCCGATGAGCAGGCCAGCAGCCCAGATCCAGCGGTAGGAAAGGCCTGTGGCGAGGGCGGCAACGGCGCCGATTGCCAGCGTCAGCCAGGCGATGCGGCGTTCCGTTGCCAGACCGGTTTCGCTGTCTGGGACCGTGGTCGAAATAGGCTGAGGGTCGGTGCTCACGGGTCAATTCCAATTCAAGGGTCCAGTTCAAAGGTCCAATTTAATCAGGTCCAATTTAATCAGGCTGGGTTCAACCGAGACGCCGGAGTACTTCTTTCAGTCCGGCGGCGAACCCGACACCGCCGAGCAACAGGGTGAACACGACTTTCGTGTGCAACCAGTGGTCGAGAAAAAATCCGAGCAAGCCGCCGAGAACTACCGCGCCAACGATGGTAAATGGCAGCTCCATGGCCAGAGCCGTGTTGGTCAAGTATTTTTTTGCTTTCGGAGCGTCGGGTGGAGATGATTTCGATTCGTTGGGTTGCTGGTTCAATGACTATGCTCCGTGGTTCAAGTGTCTACGGACTGTAGTCTAAACCCCGCCCTCTCGGAGAGGGCGGCTACAGGGTGCGGTGCTGAACAACTAGTGCCGTACCAACCCGATCAGTCATACACAAACACGAGTAGTCGTACGAGATGCAGTCTGAGTCTATGGCGCCGCTATTTTTCGAACAGTAGTTCGCCGGCGCGTTGCGTGGCTTTTACCACCGCTTTGATCAGCGTTACGCGCAACTTCCCTTCCTCGAGCTCGAGGATGCCATCGATGGTGCAGCCGGCTGGCGTCGTGACTGCGTCTTTCAGAAGTGCCGGATGGTCGCCTGTTTCCAGCACGACGCTGGCGGCGCCCTTCATGGTTTGCGCGGCTAGTAATGTAGACACATCGCGGGGCAAGCCAACTTTCACTCCAGCTTCCGCAAGCGACTCCAAGATGATGTATACAAACGCGGGCCCGCTGGCGGAGAGACCCGTTACACCGTCCATGTGTTTCTCGTCTACGACCACGGTGCGACCCACGGCGTCGAACATCGCGCGCGCCACGTCCAGATGTGTGTCGCTGGTGTGCGAGCCGCGACAAATTCCAGTCATGCCACAACCCACCGTCGAAGGCGTATTCGGCATCGCGCGAATCACCGGCACTTTGGCGCCCGCGTGCTGTTCGATGTAGCTGGTAGGGACGGAGGCGGCGACGGAGATCACCAGCGTTTTCTCGTTCAACTCCGGCGCGATTTCTTTCAGGACGTCGCCGACGACCTGCGGCTTGACGCCCAGCAGCACGATGTCTGCGCCGTGCACCGCGTTGCGATTGTCGGTGGTAACTTTGACGCCTAGTTCCTTCGCGAGCGTGGCCGCTTTCTCCGCGTGCTTCACCGTCGCGGTTACGTGCTTCGGCGCAAAGAGGCTTTGCTTCAGATAGGCTCGCAGCAGGATGCCGCCTAGTTTTCCTGTGCCTAGGACTGCTAATTTTTTGTCGGAGAGCTTCTGGGTCATGGTGCAGACATTGTTGACGGGTTCGGCTATCTGGTCAATGTCAGAATCGTCGAGCCCACGACGCCCCGCTCGAATTTCAGTTCGAAGCTATTGATCCTAGTAGCACCTCGCAAAACGTGTCGAACCCCGCGTACCGCCGGGATGGCAAAATAGGACATCGGCCATGCCCTCCCCTTCGTATCGCGGCGGTTCGAAGACTGCTCCAGCCGAGCGGACGAGTTCCGGCTTCGTTTCCATGCTCCGGAACGCGATTGGGTTCTGCCTCGAGTGGGGTATCGAGATTTTGGTGCGCACAACCGGGAAGCGTGTGCCAAAGACGGATGCGCCATGGCTGAATTGCTTCCTGAGCCAGCCAGGGCGCATCGGCACCGGGATCTACGAGCGCATCGCCGCTGAGGCAGGGCTTCGTATCGACGTGCCTGGAGACGCCGGCCTGATCCCCGATTTTGCTGCGCTGCGCGGGCCCTCGTTCAATCCGTACACCGTCCGGCCGGAGATTCGCGATTTCTACGAGCATTCCGCGCAATACCAGTTGGAAGTGTGGAGTGAGGTTTCTCTGGCGGGGCGTTTCTTTCTGTGGTTGCTGGTGGAATTCATCAGCCGTCGTATGGACCAGTTGAATTTTCCGATTTCGTCTCTTGAAGTGGCCAAAGGCATGAGCAGTGAGGTGATCCAGCTTCTGGAGCCAGGATCGGGGCGCCTGATAGCTACGGGATGGTTGCGCCGGCTGAAATCGTCGGGGAATGTGATCTACGCAGGTTTGTATTCAACCGTGTCAATTCCGGGCGAAGAAAATCCCTGTGTGAAGGTGACGTTTCCATGCCGGGGCAGCGCGAACGTTTATCTG
>Ga0210386_10002141_pt1 | contig 17195 bp, 14 predicted proteins | sample IncBWH32OmetaG_FD_160091 | JGI IMG/M metagenome (GOLD analysis project Ga0210386, IMG submission 160091) | Forest soil microbial communities from Barre Woods Harvard Forest LTER site, Petersham, Massachusetts, United States - Inc-BW-H-32-O ... | reverse complement strand
AAGAGTATGGGACGAATGTCTCCAATGATGACGTCCGAGAGCGGTACCACACTTGCGCCCTGACCACGATTGGAATCGGGGTACTGGTTCTCAAGCTGCGCCGCGATCGCCTTCGTATCGGCCAGCGCCGTCTCCACGGACACGCCATCCTTGAGCCGCGCTATTCCGTCGAAAGGGTGGCAGCTTCTGCGGAGATCACATTCGCTCGATGCATGAAGAGTGGTCCAGAATCCCGCGCGTTCTCTAGGCGCAAAATGAAAGGTACGCGGCAGCACACCGATGATGGTGTACGAAACGCCGCTTAGCACAACCGATTGGCCGATCACATCTGGCCTTGCCCCAAAGCGCTCTTGCCAAGCGGCATAAGTCAGCATCACCGTGCGAGGCGCTGACGGTAAGTCCTCACCGGCGTAGAAATCGCGGCCCAGCATCGGCGCAATGCCAAGTGTGCGAAAAAAACCATCGCTGACGCGAGCCCCGGGCGCTGTTTGCGCGCCGGCTGGAGTCGTCAGCAAGTAACTGTCTCCCTCCCACACATCCAGCGAGCTGTAGACGCTGTTGAGTTTCTTCCAGTCGAGGTAATCAAGATAGGAAAGCCGGGCGCGAGGAATCATGGGGATGCTTTCGGTCACGCCGACAAGGCGGGTGGGATTCGCGTAAGGTAACGGTTTGATTAGCGCTGCATCCACGAAGGCGAAGATCGCCACACTGGCGCACATGCCGAGCGCGAGCATGCAGATGGCTGTGCACGTAAATCCCGGATTTTTTCGCAACTGGCGGAGCGCGAAACGAAAATCTTGCAGCACCGTTTCAAACCAAAAACCGACTATCTCGCGGCTCTGCTCTTTCATCTGCAGCGCGTTGCCGAATTCTTGGATCGCGGCATAATGCGCCGATTCTGCACTCATTCCTTCTGCGCGTAGCTCTTTCTCGCGCTGCTCGTGATGGAAGGCCATTTCCTCTTCCAGCCCGCTGCTGAATTGTTCACGGTGCAGCAGGATTCCCAGTTTGCGGAAAAAGCGAAAGATCGAATCCACAGCGACCTCCTACGCGTCCTGCAGTACACGGCCGATGGCTGTCATCATCTGCTCAAATTGTGAAAGTTCCGCGCCGAGTTGCTTGCGGCCGGCAGGCGTCAAAGTGTAGAAACGCGCCCGGCGGTTGGTTTCCGTTTTTTTCCATTCGGCTTTGAGCCAGCCCTGCAACAGCAGCCTTTGCAGTGCCGGATAGAGCGACCCTTCTTCCACCGTCAGAACATCTTGAGAGAGATGCTTGATGGCGAGCGCGATTCCATATCCATGCAGCGGTGCGCGCGTGAGCGTCTTCAGGATCAGCATATCCAGCGTTCCGGGCATCAACTCGGGTTTCTTCAGCATAGGATCACAACCATAGACTATCTATGGATAGAACGTCAATGACAAACGGAAAGTGTCGAGCCTGTTTTGATGGACCAGGTTGCAAAAATGCGTGAGTCCCAGGATCTAACCCTTGGCGGCGGGTTGCGTTTGATGCCGTGGAAGCGTTGCCAGCTACAGTCGGTGTAGAATCGCCAAATGCCGCTGTCCCCCGGAGTCCGGTTGGGACCCTACGAGATCTTGGGCGCGATTGGCGCGGGCGGAATGGGTGAGGTGTATCGGGCGCAGGACTCGCGCCTTGGCCGTGACGTGGCGGTGAAAGTCCTATCGGAAGCGTTTGGCCACGACGCCGAACGCATGATTCGCCTCGAGCGCGAAGCGAAAGTCCTCGCTTCGCTCAATCATCCCAACATTGCCTCGATTTACGGCGTTGAGGAATCGAACGGCGGTCGTGCCCTGGTGATGGAGTTAGTTGAAGGGGCAACGCTGGCCCAGCGAATCGAGCAGGGCGCGCTTCCCCTCGACGAGACATTGCCGATTGCCAAGCAAATCACCGAAGGGCTGGAATACGCTCATGAGCGAAGCATCATTCATCGCGATCTGAAGCCTTCCAACTTGAAGCAGACACCGGATGGCCAAGTCAAAATCTTGGATTTTGGCCTGGCAAAGGCGCTCGAGGGCGAGGCGACCGAGCTGGAGTTGCAGAATTCGCCGACCCTGAGCGCAGCTGCGACCCGCGCGGGGGTGCTGCTTGGCACCGCAGCCTACATGTCACCGGAACAGGCGAGAGGGAAACGCGTGGACCGTCGCACAGACATATGGGCATTCGGCTGTGTGCTCTACGAAATGCTCAGTGGCGCGCGGGCGTTTGGCGGCGAAACGACCTCCGACATTCTTGCTTGCGTGATTCGTGCCGAGCCTGATTGGTCCCGCCTCCCCGGTTCAGTGCCGCCGCGCATCCGCGAACTGCTCCGCCGCTGCTTGCAGAAAGATCCAAGGCAGCGCTTGCAGGCCATTGGCGAGGCGCGTGTCACGATTGAAGAGGTACTCGCCGGCGCGCCTGACCTCGCGATTTCCGCCGCGCCCTCCGATGGGCATCTCAAGTCGCGGGAGCGCAGAGCGTGGGCCGTCGCGACGGCGTTGCTGGCAATAGCCGCAGCACTGCTCGGCATTGGATATTTCTCTCGTACGCCTAATCCTAAGCAGGCGATCGTTTCGCAACTAGCCCCGCCAAAAAACACGGGGTTTATCCTGACGGGGCTGTCTGCTGGACCACCTGTATTGTCACCGGACGGCAATCGGCTGGCGTTCACCGCGCGGGGCACCGACGGCAAACAGCTCTTATGGGTGCGCTCGCTGGATGAAACGATGGAAGAACCGCTCGCGGGAACGGAAGGAGCTACTTTTCCCTTTTGGTCGCCCGACGGCCGGTCGCTGGCATTCTTTGCCAGCGGCAAGCTCAATCGGATCGAAGCCAGCGGTGGCCCTCCCTTGGCACTCTGCGATGCGGTTTCTGGCCGCGGCGGAACTTGGGGAGCCGATGGCACAATCCTATTTTCTTTGTTGTCCGGCCCGATCTTTCGCGTCCCGGCTTCAGGCGGCACTCCTCAGCCCGTCACAAAACTCCCTGAATCCTTGGGCCAGTACTCTCACCGGTGGCCGCAACTTCTGCCAGACGGCAGGCATTTCCTCTTCCTTGGCCAAGATACATCGGTAGGGGAGTCCATGGTCTATGTAGGGTCGCTGGACGGCGGCGAGCCCAAGCTGTTGCTTCGCAACCAATCGAGTGCAGTCTATGCCCCGCCGGGATATCTCTTGTTCGCGCGGCAAGGGACCCTATTGGCCCAATCGTTTGACGTGAAGAAGCTGCAGCTTGCGGGTGACGCCGTGCCGCTGGCCGCGCACGACGCCGTGGATAGCACAATGTCGAGAGGGAATTTCTCGGTTTCGGAGAACGGGATTCTGGTCTACGCCAGTGGATCTCTCAGCCAAGCTCGGCTTTTGTGGTTCGACCGTGCCGGCAGGCAGTTGTCGGAGACAGGAGCGGTTGACTTTTACGGCTTCCCGCGAATTTCCCCCGATGGGCGGAGGCTCGCTGTCTCCAAGATTTCCGGGACCAGTTCGTCGAGCATCTGGATATTCGAGCTGGATCGTGGCACCAGCTCGCGCCTAACATTCTCTAGCGGGCGCAACGACCTGCCGGCATGGTCGCCCGACGGGAAGTCCATAGCTTTTGCATTGACTCAAGACGGGAAACGGCACATCTATCAGAAGCCTGCCGACGGAACGGGAACTGCAACACCTCTAGTCGTAGGCGAAGGAGGCGAAATCCTTCCCTCGTGGTCTTCGGACGGGCGCTATTTACTTTTCCAGACTCACTCAAAGCGAGGAACTTCGCCCTGGGAAATCTGGGCGCAGCCGCTGTTCGGCGATCACAGAGCCTTTCCCGTTGTCGAGAACCCGCAGTTTCTGCAGGGGACTCCGGCTCTTTCGTCCGATGGCAAATGGCTCGCGTACGACTCAGATGAATCGGGAAGAGTCGAAGTGTACGTGACGCCGTTTCTCCACGGTGGAGGAAAATGGCAGGTTTCTTCAAACGGCGGCAATTGCCCGCGCTGGCGGGCTGATGGGCAAGAGCTTCTTTATATGTCCCTGGATAATAAACTGATGTCTGCCGAAATATCTGAACAGGCTTCCAGTGTGGCCGTCGGAAAAGTGCAGCCGCTGTTTCAGTCGAACCCAGTACCCGCCGCTCCTGAATGCATGTATGACCTGGCACCCGATGGAAAGAAGTTTGTGATCGTCACCCTGGCCAGAGAACAGGGGGCCCAGCCGCTGACGCTGGCCGTGAATTGGCCCGCACTGCTGAAGAAGCAACCACAGCAATGACGCTCAGAGGGCTTCCAGAAACGTGTTGGGGAAAATGATCAACGAACTTCTGGACGGATCGTCGGCCACTGGGAACTATCGTTGGATCACGCGGCCTCCGTTGGGCGTGGCCGAAAGGTCCTCGTCAGCTGCCGGTGTTGGGTTATGCTCGGCGGCACTTCTGCTGCTAATGTTCAGGAAAGCGTTTGGATTGTCTCGGGAGAATCCATGTCCAATCCTATTGGCCGTCAAGCTGTGGTCGTTGGTGCGGGGATGGGCGGCTTGAATGCGGCCCGTGCGCTCGCTGATTACTTCGAACAGGTGGTCGTGATTGAAAATGATGCGCTGCCCGCGGATGCAGCGCCGAGGCCCGGAACGCCGCAATGCAGGCACGTCCATGGCCTGCTGATGGGCGGCCTGCAAGCGCTCGAAAGGCTTTTCCCGGGTTCCGAGCAAGCTCTGCACGCGGCCGGCGCTGTGGTCGTTCGGATGAGCACCGATCTCCGCTTGGAACGTCCCGGCTACGACCCGTATCCGCAACGCGACCTTCAGTCGCACATCTCCTGCATGTCACGGCCTCTGATTGAAGCGACGATCCGAAAGAAGACCGCTGTGCATGGGAATATCTCCATTCGCGAATGTTGTAAGGCGCAACAAATTCTGGTCGGCTCGAAGGACGGCAAAGTAACGGGCGTCCGCTGCGCCGACGGCCACGGAAAAACGGAGGACATTGCCGCGGATTTTGTCGTGGATGCCTCCAGTCACGGCCTGCTCACGCTCGATTTGCTGGCTTCGCGGGCGCTGCCCGCACCGGCGGAGGACTCGATTGGCGTGGATATCGGATATTCCAGCAGCGTCTTCGAAATCCCGGACGATGCTCCCTCGGATTGGAAGGGCATGATGGTTCTTCCTGACCCTCCGCAGAACCGGCGTGGCGCGTTCGTTCTGCCGCTAGAAGGGAAGCGTTGGATCGTTACTCTCACCGGAAGATATGACGCGAAGCCGCCCGACGATGAAGCCGGCTTTCTTTCTTACATAGAAAACCTGCGCACGCCCACGGCCCGCAACGCTTTGAGGAACGCCAAACGCCTGACCGGATTTTCGCGTTACGTTCTGAAGGCCAGCCGCCGGAGATATTTCGAAGGGGTTCCGAATTTTCCGCACGGGTTGCTTCCGTTTGGCGACACGATCTGCCGTTTCAATCCCGTGTACGGCCAGGGCATGAGTGTCGCAGCGATCGAAGCTTGCCTGCTGCACGATTTGCTCGCGGCCGCTTCCACTGAAGGCAAGGGGACCGACGGCCTGGCTTCCAGATTTCTGACCGAAGCCCAAAAGGTGATTGAAACGCCGTGGTCCACGTCTGCTATCCCTGACTTCGTTGATCCGCTCACGGAGGGCCCGCGTCCTCCGGACCTCGAAAACAAGTTGAAGTACGGAGCTGCTATGTTGAAGGTCGCAGCCGAGGACCCGGCGGTACACAAAGTGCTCCTCGAAGTGCAGAACCTGGTAAGGCCACCAAGCGCTCTGCAAGTGCCGGAGATTGCGGATCGCGTGAAGGCCGCGGTGGCGACGGCTGCGGCGTAGGGTGTCATCAGCTCGAACGGAAGGCACTATGACCGAACTCAAGCATCGCTTTATCGAGACGAACGGCATACGCATGCACATTGCTGAATGCGGCGCAGGTCCGCTCGTGGTCTTGTGCCACGGATTTCCCGAGTCGTGGTATTCCTGGCGGCATCAACTGCGGGCGCTCGCGGGAGCCGGCTTTCATGTGATTGCACCGGACATGCGCGGCTACGGCCAGACCGACCGGCCCGAGGCCATCGATCATTACACGCTGCTGCATTTAGTTGGAGACGTGGTTGGTTTGCTCGACGCTGCGGGCGCCGAAAACGCGGTGATCGCAGGCCACGATTGGGGAGCTCCTGTTGCGTGGCATTGTGCGTTGCTGCGTCCCGATCGCTTTCGCGCGGTGATGGGATTGAGTGTGCCGTTCTGGTCGAGACTTCCTGTGCGGCCCACCAGTGTGATGCCGCAAACCGACGACGCTATCTTCTATCAGTTGTACTTTCAGACGCCGGGTGTTGCCGAGGCGGAATTCGAGCGCGACGTGCGTCACAGCATTCGCAGCTTGCTGTATTCGGCTTCGGGTGACGCACCGCGCCGCGACGGCGCCGGGTCTGCGGGCAGCGATGTCGGAATGGTGCCGCGGAGTGGCGGCTTCCTTGACCGCCTGATTGATCCGGCGTCACTGCCGGCATGGCTCAGCGAAGAGGACGTCAACTTTTACGTCGACGAATTCACACGCACCGGATTTCGTGGCGGGTTGAATTGGTATCGCAACATCGACCGCAGCTGGGAACTCCTCGCGCCTCACGCCGGCAGTCGTATCAGCGTTCCCGGACTTTATATCGCGGGAGACCGCGACCTTGTGGTGCGTTTTCGCGGCATGGAGCAAATCATCGCCAGCCTCCAGTATTTCGTGCCGGAACTTCGCGGCACCCTCATGCTCCCCGGTTGCGGCCACTGGACGCAGCAAGAACGCGCGCGCGAGGTGAACGACGCGATGATCGAGTTCCTTCGGCGGCTTTAAAGCCGGTGGAAACACTGCACGCTGGAACATCAGCGGCCAAGCTGCCCTGAGTCGGCAGTGTTACGTCGTAGCTAAGCCGCGACCCGCAAACACCCTGATTTCTCACGCGGAGCCTATCGTGTCTCCTCAAGTCGCGTACATCCTGATCAAGACTCATTGAGAAATAGTGCCGAAGCGGCCGTCGCCTTCGCTGCAAGTCTATGTGCGGCCAGCCGGTTGCGATGGCAATTTGTACCCGATACTAGTTGAGACCGAACGGTTCCCCGAGACATCCAAATAATTGGGCGCCTTATGTGATTCGTTACATGAGGAGAAGAAAATGAAGAATAAAGTTAGTCAGTTCGCGCTGGCTACGATACTCGTGGCAGGATTCGCAGCACCGGCGCTCGCCCAGAACACAAATTGGAAATTGAACTCCGAACGTTCCGCCGGTCGGCTCTCTATCAGTTCCAACACCGAACCAAACGCAGCATTTGATGCCGGCGTTGCGCGCGTGAAGGGATCCGTGCGTTTGAATGCGGGCTCGCCTGCGCATTCCTGGTTTGATTTCACGATATATCCAGCGGATCAGGGCCCGGCCTCGATCAATGAAGACGGCAGCTTGAATGCCGCCGAGTTCTCGAATGTGCCTCGCTCCACCGTCATCAACTTCCGATCGAAACAAGTGACTCTCACCGGCAACGGCGATCTCGCAGTAACTGGTGATCTCACGCTTTCCCACCTCGAGCGGCCTTACCTCGTCACCTACAGTGAAGCGTACGGCGGTCCCGTCTATGGCGAACCCGAAGTGCGCAGCGCCACTCGCGAAGTAACCTTTGTGTTTCAAAACGTTGCCGCTGCGGAGTCCAAGGCGGGGAGCAGCCGTGAATTGAAACTCGCTGGATCTGCCGGCATCAGGACTGAGGATTTCCCCGGGCTCTTCGACGCGGTGACCAATGCAAATTGGCCGCTTGTCCTCGACGACAAGAGCTGCCAGGAGCCCGCCATCATCGGCGAGGAATATCACGGAACGGGATGCACCAGCACACCGGCCGTCGTATCATCACGCCCGTCGCCTGGTGTGACGGTTGAAGAGTACTCCGGCTCGGATCCTGCCGCGCGTCACGTCCGGGACAACGTGAAGATCGCGCTCACTCTTGAACTTACCCGCGATGCTTCCGCAGTCGCCGAAGTCGCCGGCAACTAATGTTCACCGCATCTGAGCAGCTAAGGAACCGGGCCTCCGGCGCACGGGGGCCCTCTCTTCCTTTTCAGCGAACGTTGATGCCCGACGGCGGGTGGCGCGGCGCCTCCTTTCACCCTCCGCCGCGGTCGCTGGTTCTCGTCGCAGTTGTACTTCGGGGTGCCGCATCCCGTTGCGCTGTTGGCAAAGCGTGCGCAGTTCTCATCATCCGGCGGGCCGGGCCATGCCTGAGCTGAAACTTGCCACACAATAACGCCCAAGCTCTACATCCCGTCATTTCCGCCAGTCATGCCACACCCGGAGGACCAAGTGAAACTTCTCGAAATTCAGTCGTCACCAAGAGGCGAATCTTCCGACTCGATCACCCTCACCCAATCGTTCATCGAGGCGTGCAAGTCCGACAACAACTCGATCGTTGTGGATACGTTGAACGTCTGGCATGAACGTCTACCGGAGTTCGACTACGAGGCAATTGGAGCGAAGTACAAAGCAGTGAAGCACGAAACGATGACTGAGGCGGAGTCCAAGGTATGGGAGCGTATTCAATCGTTGATCCGACGCTTTCAGAACGCCGATCGAATCGTCTTAGGCACTCCCATGTGGAACTTCGGCCTGCCTTACAAGCTCAAACAGTTGATTGATCTCGTAGCGCAGCGAAACTATCTGTTTACTTACGACGGCAAACAGTACGGCCCTCTCTTACACGTGGAAAAGGCAATCGCCGTCTACACACGCGGTTCGCGTTACCTCGAAGGTACTCCCATACCGCCCTCGTTCGACCACCAGGCGCCTTACCTCGACTTCTGGTTGCGACTTATTGGTGTTCGAGATCTTCGGAGCGTGGTTGTTGACAACGCATGGAATCGAGATCGTCAGGAATCAGAAGTGAGCCTGGCGAAGGGCAAAGCGACACTGAATCAACTGGTTGAGTGGTTTCTTAACTAGCAGCAGAGCCTCAGCAACGTTGGACATTAGGGCGTTTATCAGACTTCCGTCGATTCCGAGCTTTTGATCTGCGCTTCTATGTTTGGGAATGGGTTCGAGCGGACTATGCTCTCGCGGATTCGGCGGCAGCCACTTGCAACACAATTTTCCCGCGCTTGTGGCCGGCGGATCCTTGCTCAAAAGCTTCGCGGGCTCTCACCAGCGGAAGCACAGCTCCGACGACGACGCGAAGTGTGCCTTTGTCGATCAGGTCACCCAGCTGGATGAGTTGCGCGCGGTTCGGCTCAACGATGAAGAATGCTCCTCGAAGGCCGAGCGAAGCCGCTTTCTCGGCTGCCACCGGGCTCACAATGCTGATAAGAATGCCGCCGCGGCGCAACACGCCCCAGGACCGCTGCTGAGTTTCCCCGCCGACGGTGTCGAGCACCACATCCACATCTTCCACTTTTTCCTCGAAATGCTCGTGGGTGTAATCGATTACTTCCGAGGCGCCGAGCTCGCCGAGGAAATCGTGGTCCTTGGCTGAAGCCGTAGCGATCACCTCCGCCCCCTTCCAGTTCGCAAGCTGGAGCGCGTACGTCCCCACGCCGCCCGCCGCGCCGTGGATCAGCACCCGCTCTCCTTTTTCAATTTGCGCATGATCAAAAAGGGCTTGCCACGCAGTAAGGCCTGCAAGGGGAACCGCGGCCGCCTGCTCGAAGTTCAGCGAATGCGGCTTGGGCGCGAGGTCCGCCGCGCGGATCGCGATGAATTCGGCAGCGCTGCCATTGCGGCAAAACGACGAAAGTGCATACGCAGCATCGCCTACGCGCACACCCGCAGCCTCCGGGGCCAAGGCCTCGACAATCCCCGCGAATTCGTGTCCGGGAATAGTCGGAATCCGCGGCCGGCCATCGCAATCTCTATAGGTTTCGTCCCAGGTTAATTCTGTCTTCGTTATCGACGTAGCGATGACCCGAACCAGTGCGTCTCCGGGCTGCAGAGTCGGTGTTGGAGCGTCTTCGTAGGCCAGCAATTCGGGGCCGCCTTGCGTATGCATGCGAATTGCTTTCATGGATCGGACTCCCGGCTTTGGCCGAGAGGCGATTCTACACCTTAACGGGCACTCCGGAAGTAGTTCTGGTTGGACGATAAATCGCTTGCGAGGATCGATCGCAGAAACTCCTGGGTAACTAACCGGGAGCCATTCCGAGTCAGAAGGCCCGTTGCAATCAATAAGGGACAGTTTCCGATTTATGCTAATCGATTAAGTGATAAAACTAGTTGATGTTAGGCTGGGAGCCAGGACACACCCTCCAGTGCACGAGTATCGAGTCACCAAATACAATCCCGCATTTCGGGACTACTCGGGCGCTTACACCAAGGTCGAGTGGACCATGTTCAGGCAAATCGGACAAACATTCTCGGGCGTAGTGCTCACGTCCGATGAATACGAGCGTGTCGAGGAGGCATACATCCAGGCGGCGTTGAGCTTTCTTCGCGAGAGTGGCCTGCTCTCGATGAGAGTCGCGGGGCTTGAAAATCATCGAATGCAGCCGCTCGATTTTCAAAACGACAGTGTCCTGCCGTTGGAGCGCATTGGTGCAATCATTCGCCAAATTTTGACAGAAGAGTATTGGTGTCGATTGGAAGGAAGCGATGGTTTCCTCCATTTCGGTTGGGACTACTATATGTACATCGGCGTGCCCCATCTCTGCCCCACCGCACGAGCAAGGGCGACCAAACTCGGGTTATTTGTTGAGGAGTTTGCATCTCCCTATGTCGAACATGAGGCTCAGTCCGAATAAGTCGCAGAATCAGAAACTTGAACCCACATGACGGTTTGCGCATTAATCGGGTTAGGCGGTGCAATAGAACGGGACGATTGCTTCCCACGGTCAAAATTCGAGGAACAAAACTATTGCGACTTTTTTGCGGAGAACTGTCCGACATGGACCAGAATGGGTAAGCACCTCCGCCGACGTAGCGGTACGCTCCATCTACCCACACCGTGTTCACTAGGGCCGACGCTGACCTGCCTCCACGCTATCTTGTCCGCTTCAAACTCCACTTCAAACTGTTCCATTGCTATCGGCTTGCTAGGCTGATAAGCATTCTGATGAGGCGGGAATATCGTCACTTTTTCACGGTTGTCAGGCTCCACAAATTGCATTTCCCGCAGCCCGGTCGGCGTACTTCATCGCAGCAACCGATCCGCGCCGAAGACAAGGCCGAGCGTCAGGAACGCGATTGCTATCTCGCCTAGCGCGCCTACGAAGAATGGTCGGAACCCCTGCTTGCCCAGCTCCCGGATGTTGGTTCGCAGGCCTACACCTGCAAACGTCAACAAGAACGCCCAGCGCGAGAGGTTCGCCAGGCTTACCAGTTGGTCTTTGCTGAAGACGTGCGCGGTGGCGATGGCGGAAATCAGCAGGAATCCCAAAACGAACTTCGGAAACTTCTGCCACAGAAACGCCGCTTTGTTGGTGACTCCCTCAGTCTTTTCCTTGCGCGCCCAATGAATCGCATACCCCAGCACTACGAAGCCGATCATGGCGTTGCGGGCGGTCTTCGCCAGGACGGCTACTTTTGCGGCAGCGTCGGAATAAAGCGCACCCGCGGCGGTCACCTCGGCGGTGTTGTCGATCCCCAGGCCGGCCCACAGACCGTAACTAAGATCGCTGAGATGCAGCCAGTGTCCGACGAGGGGGAAGATGAAAAGACTGATGGCCCCGAGCGAGAGAATCGCGGCAATGGCGTAGGAAGCGTCCTCGTCGTCGGCGTCAATCGCACCTTTGGCAGCGATAATCGCAGATACGCCGCAGATCGAAGACCCCACTGCGAGCAAGTCCGTGAGCTTCGGCTTCAATTTGAACGCGCGGCCAAGAGCCGTCATGAACGCCAGAGACACCGCAATTTCTATCGCCACCAAGACGAGGCTTACGCCGCCCAGCTTCACCACATCGCCGAGCAAGAAGCGCGAGCCCAGCAGCACGATGCCCGTCTTCAGCCAGAATTCGTACGTCGCGATGCCGGCCTGGAAAACTCGCGGGACACCGACGGTATTGGCGATCACCAGGCCAATCACGATGGCCCACAGAACGTATTCGATGTTCGGGAGCGTGAGGTGATGCGCCTTGCCGTACGTCGCGATCGAACGCTCGATGATTTTCCCGGCATACCCCACGGCCGTGAGGAGCGCGAGGCCGGGGACCAACCGCCCGGCTTGCTTGAAGAATCCTTCGGAAACGGGTTGGGCGACTGCCATCGAAGTGGCCATGCTATGTCCTCCCATAAGGTTTGGCGCGTCTAGCTATTCGTTCGTGGCGGCGGTCTTTTAGACCGCCCCCTTTGTTGCTGCGGCGTGCAGGACGCTCCAAAGTACGCCGCTACAACTGCATGCCAGTTACCAGGGAACGTGCTTGATGACGCCGATCCAGATAGCTCCGGAGAGCACGAGGGCGACGATCACGGCCCAGGTGTCGAGCGACAATCCCCACGTTGACGAGCGAGACGTGCTCGCCGTGTTTCGCTTGTGTTCGACATTCTTGCTCACGATGCTGGCTCCTTTGTTTCCCGCTGTTGCGAATTTGTGCTGTAAAACAAAAAACCCGCTCAACAGCTCTGGCTGTTGGCGGGCTTGAAATCCGTGTACGAGATTACTGAGCTATTCGGATCGCACCCCGCCCCGAGCATCGCGTTGACAACAACACGGCGCGCATTGGTTGGGGCAGGAGCAGCGATTCATAGTGAAATCCTAACTTGAATGGATGAATTTACAAAGCAAAAGATGCTGGAATTTGCAGAGATGCAAGCCAGGCAAAGAAAAAATGGCGCCGATTCGCGGGGAGAGCGAAACCGGCGCCAAGGTTGGCGACCGTTCCGCCGAGATTGCGCGGAACGGTCCAGAGATGCGGTCGCGTTATGGAGCAGTAGGGAAGTTAAACAAATCGAACAAGTCGCCAATCGCTGGACCGTTTGTCGGCACGTACGGGTCATTAGGCGTGGTGACCGGGTTGGGGAAATTATCCCGGCTGCGGCTGGTGACCGGAGGCAAGCTCCAATTCCTCTCGATGAACTTGAGGATGGAGACATGATCCGTGTACTCGTGCGAGATATGTCCAGGTGTGTTGTATGCAGACACCACGATCAGCGGGATACGCGTACCGTCGCCGAAGAAATCGAGCGGCTGAACGTAACCGGAGTCATAGTAGCCGCCGCCTTCGTCGAAGGTGATGAAGATGGCCGTATCCTTCGAGAGAGTCGGGCTGGCGAGCACGGCGTCCACGATCTTCTTCGTGAAACCTTCAAAGAGATTCAGCTTCGACGAAGACGGGTGGCCGTCCACCAGGCCGCTGGGCTTTACGAAGGAAACGGCAGGGATCGTCCCCTTCGCGATGTCGTTGTACAGGTCAATCGTGTCTTTCATGTGGGCAGTGCGGGCGTCGGTGCTGGCCATGACTTGGAAATCGTACTGGAACGGGTTGCAAATGTTGCAGTACTCGTCGGTCTTGGCCCCGATCGCGCCGTAGTTCAACTGATACGGATCGGGCACGTAGTTGTTCCACTGGTCGCCGTAATACTTCCACGAAATCTGCTAGGAGTTGAGGTCATCGCCAATGCTCCGGACCGTGGAAGGCGGAATCGTGAATACGGTGTTGTTGGCGTTCGTGTCGGTGTACGCGTTGTTTCCGTTGCCGAAGTAGCCGGGATTGTAGTTGTTGAGCAAGTAGTAGTGGCCTGCTTCGCAACGAGGATCAACGGGGCGCGGGAGTGACTTGAGGTAATTTACGATGGGAGCGACTCCCGGCTGCGTTGTGTCTGAGCAATCGCTGTAAGAGCCGCCGCCGAACGACGGAGAACCAAACGAACCGCCGCCGTAACCATCCTCGGTGTACCAGTTGTTCGTGCCGATAGCTGGATTGGGATTTTCGACCTCGTCCACGATTCCAGCGTTGGCCGTTCCCGGATCCACTTCCACATTGTGAGGTGGCACCTTGGCGTTACCGTGACCGTCGCTGAAGAAAATCGCATCACCGTGGCCAAGCATGATGTGGTTGGCGCCAGTGCCGCCATTCACGGACTGGTGGAAGTTGTCGCTCATCGCGTAGGTGTCCGCGAGGCTCTTGAAGTAAGGAGCATCGCCTTTCTGGACGTTGTAAAACCCAAGCGCCGTGGAACCTTCACCAGTCGTTGTTGCAGCGGGCGAGTATTGGGTACTGAAGTTCGACGGTTGTGCCAGACCGTTGGTACCTGCGCCAACCGTGACTTCCACCCACGAAAACAGCTTCTCGTTGCAGCCCGAAGGATTCGCCGTACTCGCGGTTTCCGCGGAGCAGTTCAACTGCTGCCACATTTGATAAAAGCGGTGGACCGGGCTCGCCGCGTAGGAGTTGTAGGTGAACAGATTGTCATTCGTGAGCTGGAACGGACCGGCGGGAAGAGCATGGACATTGGTTATTCGCGTGTCCGGAGTTTTCGAAGTGAGGCCGGTACCTCCGGAGATTAGAAATTCGTAATAATCTGAGGGCAACCCGTTTTCAGATGCCTCCGCGAGCGTCAAGCTGTCGCCTGCAATGTAAGAGTCTTTAGCGCCACCGACCAGCGGAGCTGGAAGGATGTTGCCGGGGAACAGAGTCTTGGGTGGGCTCAGCAGAAACGTGTCGGAAGCGGTCGCACCCTTATCCGCTGCTGCAATCTGTTGTGCTGTGTGGAAGTTGGGGCCCGGAGTGCCATCCGCCTTGATGATTCCTTCCGACAGCAGGTTCCAGATCTTTTGACCACGGTTTGGTTGATAAGTGGCGAAGACGTGGTCGAAGGAGCGGTTTTCGCCGATGATTACGATTACGTGTTTAATGGGCGATGTGGTAGTAACAGTAGCCGCCTCATCGCTGGTTTGCGGTGTGGCTGCGCTGGCTAGAGAAGCGCCGATTGTGAACTGGAAAAGTGCAACGGACGCGAGCCCGATGCGCAGGCAATGCAGTGTCTTTGATGCAACGTGCTTAAAGGACATTCACCCTCCTGGTTTTTTCAAAAACTGCCGTGAACTGGGCTTGAGAGTAATAGTCGCGGTGTGTTGCAGCAGCATTTGGGTTTTGTTAATGGAAGAATAAAGACAGTTGGAGCCAACAGGAAGTTGGCGCGAGAATGCGGCGTCAGGCCTGCGGCGCAGAGACACGTCATCGCGGTGCTGCGGATGTAGGCACCGCCAAGGAAAATTCCGGAGTCAATTCGTACTGGCCGTGTGAGTCGGCGAGCGGCGAGTACGCGAAGTGCCGGGACTATCTGATTCTGCTGGTTGCGTCGTATCCGCGGGCAGCACGCGGATCGTTCCCATCATTCCTCCATCTTCGTGCTCGAGAAGATGGCAGTGATAAACGAACGTGCCCACCGCGTTGGGATCGCGAAAATCCATGCGCAATGTGACGCTCGGGTATTCGAGAGTTCTTCCGTCGTGGTAAGGCACGTTGACCGTGTCGCGCAGAAATGGTTCGTTTACGGGCACGTCCCTCCAAGCCGTCATCAAAAAATGTAGTTGATGGATGTGGAACGCATGAAGTTCGGTGGAACGATTTTCGATGATCCAATCTTCCACATCTCCTTGCTTCACCACGATGTCAGGCACATCCGAAGCCGGATCGAAAGGCTTGGGAGTCTGACCATCCACGGTCAGATAGAAAGTAGTGGCGCTATTGGGATCGTTCGGGTCGAGCAATTGTTCTGAGAAATAAAGTCTTCTGGTGCGCACGGGCGGCACGCTTCCCAGCCACGGAAGACTTGGCGGAGGCAGGGGCTCTGCCGACCAGGAGAGCTTCGAACGAGGTTCGGGCGCGTCGTTCGACGCTGTGATCGTGGCAATCATGCGATTGGGATCGTTCTCTCCACCGACTCCGGTGTCAACTGTGCGCGTCACCAGAAGTCCTGGTAAGCCGGGCGGCGGCCCCGTAACGATGAATTCGACGCGCCCTCCCGGAGGCACCCCGATATGGCTCTGCCAGTCAATAAAATCTCCCGACGTACCGTTGGCGTTGAGCGGGACTCCGTCGAGAGCGACAATTCCTAATTGCTGGGGCTTGAATTTGTATAGAACCTCCAGATTCAGATAGGTAATGGCTGAGGCGTTCAATACGCGCCAGAATTGCCGTTCCCCCGGCTTCATTTGAATGGCGGCAGGCGGGTAGTCAGGATAGGGAACTGGCACGTAATTGATTGAAAGATCCTTCGCGGGCCTGCCAAAGCCAGTGCCGTTGTTGGCGGCATCGCCGTCGTGGTCAATCAGCATCTTCGGGATAACTGGCTCAGATTTCGCCGGCGGCGCGTTCGGGTTGAGCAAATCCTGATCGCGAATAATCAGAACACGTTCGGGAAGCCCTGCCACTTCCTTGTTGGCCCGCTCAATTCCTTCGATGATCACTGCTCCCGACAGTCCGCCCAAGACCTGGACTTTGCTGAAGCCGTGGATATGAGGGTGGTACCAATATAATCCGGGGCGCTCATTGGCTGGGATATAAAAACGATATTCGAATGGCGGGTCTCCGGGTTGAAGCGAGGTCTTCAGCACATCATCCTGATGGCAAATCGCGGGCACGGTTAAGCCATGGAAGTGAAGATTGGTCGAGGTTATGGCCATGGACGCGCTGGCGCACGGATTCGTGCTTTTTTCTGCAACACTGTGATGATGGTTGGTGGGTCCCGCGGCGTGCTCGGGATCCTTTAGATCGTTCTTCAAATTTACAATCAGCAGGTCGCCCGCGCCTAGACGCAGTGTGGGGGATTCGCTGCCGTCGGCAGTGAGGTAGCAGTAGCGCATGGCGCCGTTTACATCGGTGTAGTTGCGAACAGTCAAATCAACCTTGAGAACTCCGTTTTGGCTGCGCAGGTCTTCGGGTTCCGGGACGGAACTTCCGATGGCGGGGCGGGGACACGTGTTAGTTGGCAAGCCCTGCGCGCGCAGGCCGGTGCACGTGTGCGAAAGACAGAGACAAACCAATATCGCCAGGACAAATCTTGACACTATGAATGATGGCAAACGCACCGGTTCCGCATCACTGAAGAAACGCAACAGAATACTCCGATTGAGTGCCGACGGGCTGGGAGCCCACTCGCACAATATTTTGAGTTAAAGCGAAGAGCGTCAATTGAATGGCACAGACCCGCTCATTGTTGTTCGTTCTAGCCAATCTTGCTGAATGCCCAAAAAAGAGTTGCCGCCAGACAGATGGACGCCGGCAAAGTCAGCACCCATGCCAAGGCGAGATTGCGAATCGTGCTC
>Ga0210386_10002137_pt1 | contig 17213 bp, 16 predicted proteins | sample IncBWH32OmetaG_FD_160091 | JGI IMG/M metagenome (GOLD analysis project Ga0210386, IMG submission 160091) | Forest soil microbial communities from Barre Woods Harvard Forest LTER site, Petersham, Massachusetts, United States - Inc-BW-H-32-O ... | reverse complement strand
CTCGGTAATGTCGTAGAAGACAGCATTCACAAGATGGCTGCCTTCTCCACCCACGCGCGATGCGAAAATGCTGATCCAACGTCCGAAATCGTGCGAGAAACTTTCAAAGCGAATCGATGCGCCGGTTTCAGCGACACTGGCATAGGCTTGAATACAGGAGTCGTCCAGATTCGGAAGCAGTTCACTCGTGGTCTTCCCAAGGTGATTCGTCAAACCAGTCTGCTTCTCGAAGAATTGATTGGACTCAATAAAGCGAAGGTCCGAGGCCACCCCACGCTGGTCGTAGAGCACCTCGAGCACTATGATCGCGTTGTCGATTGACTCGAACAACGTGCGATACTTGAGCTCGCTTTCGCGCAGAGCGGCTTCGGCGCGGGCGCGCAGAGCTTCCTCTGAAGGTGAACCGTCAATCGCCTCAACGAGTTCAATTTCCCGAACTTTCTCTTCGACGCTTCCACTGTCCATTGCTGGGGGATTCCGCTACCGCTGGTTGTGCAGACCGTTTCCATGCGTTCGATAGGACGACCGCCTCACTGCCTTTTGGCCCGGATAGAGATTCCCATAATACCCCGGAGTTGCCCCATAAGGAAGTCAAGATTAGTCAAGATTTTGTCAACGATCCGCGTGCCAGCGGCCGATGGACAGCCGTTCACATCGGGCAGTTCAGCCTCCAGAGGCAACTGCATCACACCCCTGCAACCTAAGCCATGTACTCATCCCATTGGTCGGCAACCCGTTGATTCTGCGCGCGCCAGGTTAGATCGTCCATCCTACCGACACACGGAAAAGAAATGGGCGGCGCACACTGGACCGCTACTGTTTCTGCCACGTCATGTCGACGTGGACAGGAATCTCATTCTTGATGGGCACGGTCAGAAACGAAGGGCGATCGATCTTGAAGTCTGAGCATAGTGCCGGAATGGTTCCAGTGATGCGAACGGCGCTCCCCTGCTGTGTGCGCTGGAATGCGACGTGGGTGTAGTGCGCCGTCTGGCCGGCGAACTCGACTTCGAGATCGGCGTAGACGGTGGATGCCTGGATCTCGGATTCCGCAAAGTGTGTGCGCACTTGAACCATGGGAAACTGTGCGCCGCGCGTGGCTTCGAGCATGTGCAGGTCACGATTGGTATCGCCGGAGTCGAACGACTTGACGGGCGCGGCGATCAGGAAATCGCATTGGCCGGCATGACAGATTCCCTTCCCCCTGGCGGCATGGCTGGTGCCGTCGACTTCGTGCATGGGGTGCGACATGTGGTAGCTCAGGCTTGACTGCTGAAGCACATATTGCGTGTCGGGCTGGGCAAAGACGGGAGCGGCGGCAGAAACTGCCAGCGCGAGGCCGAACAGAAAGGACGGCTTCATTTCTTCTCCCAGAACTTGAGATGGATGGGCCAGGAAACGGCGACGATGGAAGCGCCATATGCGCTCGCAGTTATCCAGGCAACAGTGCCGTGTTGCGCGGGAAAGCCATGCGGCTTCTCACCGGAGTTTTCCTGCTGATAGGCCATGTAGCCAAGTATCGGCGTGAGGATCATGCCGGGGCCGTGAACCCAGGCCAACGCCTCATGCCAGCGAATGCCGCCGTGTTTGGGATTATTGGGGATGCGGGGCGCAAAAATCGCGTAGGACGCCGTGGTGAAGTAGAGGGCGGTGGTCAGGCCGCCGAGCGCGGCATGGAAATCAAGATTTGCATCTGTCGGCTCGGTGATGGTCTCGCCTTTCTTGCCTTTTGCCTTGGCCATTGGCCCGGTAATCAACGTAGCGGCCATGGGGATCGCCGTAATCAATCCGAGGCGCTGGTGAATCTTTAGCATCTCGGTCCGCTTGGTGAGCCTGGCCTGCAACTCGGTGTTGGGCTGCGTCTGTTGCGTCGTGAAGCCGAGGTCCGATAGCGAGGGGGCATTGGGATTCGCCGGCGGACCCTGCTGCTGTTGAGGAGCGTTGGGTAGCCCCGCGGCACCCTTGGGCGCAAGACTCACGGTAAGGTCAGTGGTTTGCGCGTCGGCCAGTGTCACCTTGATGGCCGGAGCCTGCAACTCGCCGGCAACAGCCGACACTTCGTAATCGCCGCCGGCAAGATCGCGGATGGAATACATGCCATCGGAGTTCGTCTCGGCGGTGAAAGACTTCTGCGTCGCAACGCTCTTTGCCGTGACCGTCGCGCTGGGAACGGCATGGCCTGCCGTGTCGCTTACTTTGCCGGAGAGAGTATAAGTCTGCGCTAACGCCGGAGCGGTAAGCAGAAAGCAAAACAGGAATGCCCGCATCGCCGCGGCGAACGTTTCCCTTTCAATCGACATGAGAGCTTCTCCTGATTGGCAGGCGGGCGAGTAATTGCTTTCGAACCATCAGACAAAACCGAGTATGACGCAGCTGGCACACAATTGAAAAGCTTCAACCGAAAGCAGGAAATGAAGATTTCGTCATGTTGCGACGAAGCGCTGGGCCGCGCAATTCAAGACAAACGAATGGGGCGCCGCGCCATAGGCAGGCGACACCCCTTGAAGGACATTAAGTGCGCTGGAAAAGTGCGCTGGAACAGTTAGCGCCAGCACACAGCAGCCTGCAATCAGCCGCGACGCGCGCGCACGGTCTCTCCGTCGTAGTCCGCGCGACCGGCCGCGATGACGGGTTTCCGCTCGACGACAGTAGTCTCTTTCGGCTGGCTGACCAGATCTTCAAAGAGCGCGCGATAGTGAATCATGGCGCGGCGCAGATCTTCGGTGCTGGCCTGCGCCTTAGCCTGCCGAACCGCGATCTCGTGCGCAGCTCTGTAATTCTGCGTCACGATGGGATGCTCGACCGAGATGTCGGCGGCTCGTTGTTCAAAGTCACCCATGGGGTAACCGCACGTTGCCATCAAGTCGCCGAGCAACTGATCGGCTTCGGCGACCGCACCCGCCGGCGCGTCCACAAAATGAGCCTGCACGCGATCCCATTGCTCTGAATATCGCGCCCGATCTTCCGGTGTAAGCGGACGAAGATGAAACTTCTTCACGCGCTCGGTGCGCTCTTCAAGCCGGGCCTCGGCGCGACGACGATCGCCTCCCTCGGCAATGGCGCGGTCATATTCGGGACCGAAGTGCCGGCGAAGCTTCTCGGTGCGCCGCCGTTGAAGATAGAAAACGATGGCGCCAAGAACCACCACAATGACGGCGACGATGATACCTATCTGGATGGGGGTAAGATCCTGCATGTTCATGACCCGGGTCCTCCTGCTTCTATGTGTTTAGATACGGTTTAAGCTGCGTGTGTCCTTGCTGGGATATCAGCAACGCTCGCAAGCGGCGAGCGCGTAACACGACTTCGACCCTGTGCTCTTGAGGTTGGAGAGCCTGTACAGGGTGCGGGTTGCCTCCGAATCGTCGACAAACGAGCAGCATCTTCCGCACCGCGCCCGATACGGCGGAATGCAGCAGATGCAATGCAGAGAGTGCTCAATTCGCAAACATGACTTTGGAGAGCGTCGCCACGCAAAAGCCGGTCCAGAACACTTTGTACGTCGATAAACTATGCCAGGAACGGGTCCTCAAGGAGGAATGAATGAAACTTTCCCGGCTTCTCATCGTGCCGGTTTTTGCTGCGCTCTGCTTCGCTGGTGCAAAAACAAAGGCAACTGCACAGGTCAGCATCAGTATTGGAGTGGCGCCGGCCTGCCCCTATGGCTATTTCAATTACGCGCCCTACCAGTGCGCTCCATTCGGCTACTACGGCCCGCAGTGGTTTACGGGAGGCGTGTTTCTCGGCGCCGGACCTTGGTTCCGCGGACCTGCAGGCTTTCATGGATATATCAACCATGACTTCGACCCGCACTATGGATATCACGGCCCGTTCCCTGCGCGCGGCGAACATGCAGACTGGGGCCATCACTACGGATGGGAAAAGCAGTTCCACGGAAATGAGTTCCACCAGGAGTACAGGCACGACAACGGCAATCACTACGGCGAATACAAAGCACGCTATGACCATGGAAATAGCCACGACGAACACAGCAATGCCCATGCAGTTGCCCACGACGACCACGGCAACGGCCATGGGAATGGCCACGACGACAAGCACGACGACCACGGCAAGGGACACGACAAATAGATATGCCTGAAGGATTCTGCAATGAAAGAAGCCCCATGAGTGCATCTCGCTCATGGGGCTTTCGTAACTTGGCCTAAGGCGTGCTCGCGCTGTCCTAACGGCTCGTCGCGATCATCTGCGCGGCGTGTTGCAGGCTGGTCTCGGTGACCTTGGCGCCGGAGAGCATCCGCGCTACTTCATGGGTGCGGGCGCGGTCGTCGAGTAGGCGGATATGCATCTTGGTACGGCCGTGGTCTTCCTTCTTCTCGACAACAAAATGCTGATCGGCGAAAGCGGCGATCTGGGGCAGATGCGTCACGCACAAAACCTGCTGCGCACGGCCCAGAGCCTTCAACTTCTGGCCTACCGCGTCTGCAGCGCGGCCGCCGATGCCGATGTCGATTTCATCGAAGACCAGTGTCCGGGGTGTGGGGAGCTTCTTCCGCGTTTTGGCCGCAGCTTCTTCAACGGCGACCTTCAGCGCCAGCATCACGCGCGACATTTCGCCACCTGAGGCGATCTCGTGCAGCGGCTTCAACGGCTCTCCGGGATTAGTGGCGATCCGATACTCCACCTCATCCCAGCCGTGCGCCGTCCACGCAGTTTCCTGCTGGTTGGTGGACACCGAAATCTCAAATCGCACCTTCATCGCCAGCGAGTTAATCTGCGTCTCGGCCAGTTTGGCGAGCTTTGCACCGGCAACCTTGCGTTGATCGGACAAGGAAGCGGCGGCTTGCTTGTACGCCGATGCAGACTTTGCGAGCGCGGCGCGAAGCACCTTCAGCGTCTCGTCGCGATCTTCAACTTCCGCCAGCTTGCGCGCCACTTCCTCACCCAGCGCGATCACATCGGCAACCGTCTTGCCATACTTGCGCTTCAGTCGATCGAGCAGCGCCAGTCGGTCTTCGATTTCGGCCAGCCGCTCTGGCGACGCATTGATGCGTTCGGCGTAATCGCGCAACGTGGCGCTGACATCCCCCACAATTGCGCGCGCCGACTCAATCTGCTGTGCCGCTTCGTTGAACTTCTCGTCGTACCGTGCGAGCTCGTCGATGTTCCGACCCGCCGCACGCAGCGCCGTCTCCGCCGATGCTCCGCCCTCGTAGAGCTGATCGAAAGCGCTCATCGCGGCGGCATAAAGCTTCTCGGCATTCGCAAGCACGCGCTTTTCGGTTTCGAGCGCTTCATCTTCACCGGCAACGAGACTGGCCGCGCCGATCTCCTTTGCCTGGTAGCTCCACAGGTCCACCATGCGCAGCCGGTCCTGCTCGTTGGTCAGCAACTCGTCGAGTTTCGTCTGCGCGGTGCGCCAAGCTTCATAGGCAGCAGCCACTTCGTCGGTCGAGATCGAGGCGAACCGATCCAGCAGGATCCGCTGCTGTGTCTGGTCAAAGCTCGACAGCGTCTCAGACTGTGCGTGAACCAGCGCAAGTTCCGGTGCGAGCAGTCGCAGCACCGCAACCGTGGCCGGCTGATTGTTGACGAACACCCTTCCCTTGCCCGAAGAAAGAATCTCGCGCCGCAGAATGATTTCGTTTCCTTCAGCGTCAATTCCATTTTCTTCAAGAACCGCTTCTGCCGCTGGAGTTGATTCAAAGACGCAGGCAACCACGGCCTTTTCCGCTCCATGACGCACGATTTCGGTGGATGCCTTGCCCCCCATCAGCAGCGCCAGCGCATCTACAAGAATGGACTTGCCCGCGCCCGTTTCCCCGGTCAGTAGGTTCAACCCCGGGCCAAATACGGCGATGGCGTGATCGATAACGGCGTAATTTTCGGCGCGTAATTCGACGAGCATGAAAGATGAATCCGAGCGCAGCATAGCACGAACCGCGGGGGTTACGGCTAAGCTGCCTGAAATGCGCGGCTTCGAGTGCACCACAACGATAACTTGGAGCGCTCGAACGCGTCTGATACCGTTGATATTGAGGTGAATACCGATTTTTACAGCTACTTTGTTGCTCCTCGCATTTCAGGTTGATGGTGGCGCCGCTCCCGCCGCTAGCCCTGTTGCCCAGGGCGCCGGCGCGCTGATGGAGATGTTGAGCAATATTCGACCGATCGCCATGGGCGTCCTGGTCCTGTTGTTGATCGCCAGCCTTTACTCATGGACCATCATTCTGGGCAAGATGGGCACCTTTGGCAAGGCCACTCGGGAGAGCCGCAACTTTATCAATGCCTTCCGCCGGGCAACACGCCTGCAAGAGGTCGCAGCCTTCGCAGACAACTACAGGTCCAGCCCCCTGGCGCAGGTCTATGTCGACGTCTATGAGACCTACAAGCGCCAGACGGGCGGATCGGGACCTCCGCGCAACCTCGCCCCGCTGGAGCGTTCTGCACAAACCGCCGCCAGCGAAGCGATCACCGCCCTCGAGCGCCGGCTTACCTGGCTCGCTACCATCGCGGCAACCAGCCCGTTCGTCGGCCTCTTCGGCACCGTCATCGGTGTGATCGACGCGTTTCATGGTCTGGGCACCGCCGGCGCGGCCACGCTGCGGGCCGTAGCTCCCGGCATCTCCGAAGCTCTGATAACCACCGCCGCCGGCCTTTTCGTCGCGGTTCCAGCGGTGGTTGCGTACAACCAGTTCGCCGCCCGCATTCGCGTCTTCTCGGCGGCAACCGACGACTTTTGCCGTGAACTGCTGAACTCGCTTGAAGAAATTCCAGCGCGCAGCTCAACCGCGCCGCGCGACGAGCCCCAAGAGGTTGCACGTGGCTTTCACGACTAGCAACGGAAAGACGCAGACGTCCCTGGCGGACATCAACATTACGCCGCTGGTCGACGTGGTGCTGGTGCTGCTGGTGATCTTCATGATCACCGCGCCGGTGCTGCAGTCCGGCATCGAAGTCAATGTCCCCAAGACGCGCACCGTCAAGGAAATCACCGAGCAGCGCCTGGTCGTCACCATCGATCGCGACCAGCAGGTCTTTCTCGGCGACAAGCCGGTGAACGTGCATGACCTTGGCCAGCGTTTGCGCGCCGCCAGCGGCGCATCGACCAAGCAGGTCATCTACCTCCGCGCGGATGAGCGCGTGCCCTTTGGCGCATTCGCAAGCGTGATGGATGCGGTGAAGCAGGCAGGCATCACCAACATCTCGATTGTGACCCGGCCTGTCGACGAAAAGGGAAAGTAGCCGGCAAGACTGATGAGCAGCTTTTACCAAGTCGGCGGACATTTTCAAGAGGGGCTGGCGCCTGAACCGATGGCGAAGCCAGCCGCCGGCGCAGTGTTGCTTCACTGCGGTCTTGTGGTTGCGATCGTGCTATATGGAGTTCTCGGCGGATTCTTCCATCACAATCTATGGGGCGGCTCAGGACCGGGCGGAGCCATCCAGGTCAACATCACCAGTGCTATTCCGCTTCCCACCGATCACCCGCCGAACCAGAATGTACTCGCTACTGAGAAGCCCAGCGAAGCGCCTGCGCCACCCGCGCCCAAGGTAAAGCAGGCGGAAGATGAGACGGCCATTCCGATCCAGGGCAAACCTAAAAAGCCAGAGCAGAAGGAAGCAATCAAGACACCGCCAAAGCAGCAACCGGTGCCTCAGAATCGCGCGCAATATGGCGAGCAAGCCGGATCGGTGTTGCCGCGTGCTGCGCAGTCCGGCGTTGCCAATGGTCCCACCACCCTGACGGATGCCAATTTCGGCAGCCTCTTCGGCTGGTATGTAGACAACATCAACCGCAAGATGGATGCCGCCGGATATCGCTCCCTGGCCGATCCAAACACGCCCAAGGGCGCAAAGGCGTCCATTGAGTTTCGCATTCATCGCGACGGTTCGCAGAGCGACGTGAAGCTCGACCGCTCCAGTGGAAGTCCGACATGGGATTCGGTTTGCGTTCGCGCGGCACAACGCGTCGATACCTTTGGTGCGTTGCCGCCCGGATATCGCGACAATTACCTGCAGGTCTACTTCGATTGCACGTTTTAAGGCCGATGCATCCAATTAGAATGGATGGCGACAACTGGCCGCGCCTGGAGTGCGGCCCAGACGCGAATCACAACAGTTCGAGACACGCAGAGTTTCCCCAATCGCTCGAAAAATCACCCAGGAAGGGTTTAGCGTTCTCATGAAACTTACGTTGCGTTTTGGTTTCTTTTCGGTTTTGCTTCTTCTGGCAACTTTCAATTCTCTTCCCTCCTACGGCCAGGATTGGGTCCACACCGGCTCGGGTCTCGGTAACTCGCGCATTCGCCTTGCGGCCGCCGACTTCAAGCCGGTCGGTGCAGATGCACAGACAACGGCGCTGAAGGCTACATTCGACTCGACGCTCTTCAACGACCTGCAGAACGCCGGCATCTTTGACATGGTCTCGAAGAGTTTTGCCCCGCAGGGCACACCCGGCTCGCCGCAAGAAATTAACCTTTCCCAGTGGTCCACCGATCCCGCCAACGCGGCCATGGTGGCCTTCGGCGCACTCTCGGCGACCAACGGGCGCCTCACGGTCTACGGGTGGCTCGACGACACGCGCAATACTGCAAACCCGCAGGTGCTCGGCAAGCAGTACAACGAGGCGGCCAGCGAAGATATGGCGCGCACCATCGCTCACCGCTTTGCCGACGAAATCATCCTCCGGCTCGGCGGCGGCATCAACGGCATTGCTGAAACCAAGATCTACTTCATCAGTTCGCGCACCGGCTCAAAAGAAGTTTGGGTGATGGACTACGACGGCCAGAATCAGCACGCCATCACGCACCTCGGCACCGTGTCGCTTTCGCCGCGCATCTCGCCGGACAACTCCCGCGTCGCCTTTTCGTCGCTGGGCCGCGAAGGCTGGTCCATCCGCATGTACTCGCTCGATCTTGGACGCATGGTGAGCTTCCCCGCCGGCACGGTCGGCGGCAGCAACAACACCCCGGCGTGGTCTTCGGATGGTGCGAGGATTGCCTTCTCATCTTCGCGATCGGGAGACCCGGAGATATGGATTACGGATGCTGCGGGCGGAAACACGCATAAGATCACATCTTTCCGCGGGCCCGATGTCGCGCCAACCTGGAATCCGCGCACCAATGCGCAAATCGCATGGGTCAGCGGACGCACGGGACTGCCGCAGATCTACACGATGGACCAGGACGGCGCCAATGTTGAGCGGCTGACCGACGGCGGTTACGCGGTATCTCCGTCGTGGTCGCCAAGCGGCCAATGGCTCACCTTCGCATGGAATCGCAAATACGGACCGGGCGCGCCGGGAGGGCAGGATATCTACGTGATGGACATCTCCAGCCGCCCTCTTAAGTGGCTCCAGCTCACGCACGAATCGGGCAGCAACGACTTCCCTTCGTGGTCGCCTGATAACCGGCACATCGTCTTCGAGCGAACCGTCGGTGGCAGAGCCCAGATTTGGACGATGCTGGTCGATGGCACCCAGCAGCATCAGCTCACCACAAGCGGCCAGAACTTCATGCCCAACTGGAGTTGGAAGTAGCCGCAGGCAAGCCGTTGCTCGATCGCGGAAACGCGTGGCTGATCAAGGAAGTCTTTCCCACGTCGCGCTTCGACCTATAAGGGAGATGCCGACATAGCCGCGCATCCCCAGCTTGTCGTTTCCGATGGCCCAGATCTTGCCCTTGTATACCTTGCCGCTCTCCGGATCAACGAGTGTTCCGCCTACCCAATCGTCCCCTTCGGGATGAAAATCTCTGAGGACGATCATTCCCATGATGTGCTGATTCTTCAGCTCTCCTGAACACTTGTCGCATAGCGAGTTTGGATCCCGGCCGGGGCGTGCTGCCGTGACACGTCCGAGAAGTTTGCCATTTTCGAGATAAGTTTCAACATGGCCGCCCTTCGTGCCATCCGCGTTGATCACCTGCCACTGTCCGACGGCGTTCTGAAGCTTTGGCGAAAGCGTCTGAGCGCGGGCCGTAGTCGAAAGGACAAGCGCGCATAGAGCGGAGGTCAGGACGTATTTTAGTGTCGGAGGATTCAAGGCTTACTCCCTCGCCGTGGGCTATAGGTAATGGTACAAGGAATTCTCTCGGCATCCACTTCGGCCCAGGGGCCCTGCGTGTATGCTCGATTGCGAGAATAAATCCATCCGTTCTTGATCGCGACGCTCCGGGCAGCCTGATTGCCCGTTGAAATACGCATACAGGAGATACACGATGACCAGCAAGACGCTCGCCGTTGCAATACTTGCCGCCATGCTTTCGATCACCGCGCTTACCCGTGCCCAGGACAGCGGCCCTTACAAAGTTCAGAAGATTCAGCTCGTGGATGGCGATGGCGGCTTCGATTACGTGACTGCCGACTCCGATGGCCGCAACCTCTACGTTGCGCGCTCCGGACCTGCCGGCCACATCGGCGTGTTCAACCTCGATACCCTCGCGCAGGTAGGCGATATCCCCGGCACCAGCGCGCACGGAGGGGCGGTCGACACCGAGACGGGACATGGGTTCGCGACCTCCAGCCCCGTGACCATGTTTGACGCGAAGACTTTTGCGATTATCAAAAAGATCGACGTACAGGGCCATCCCGACGGCTACCTCAACGACACCTACAATCACCGTTTCTATATCCTCAGCCACGCCGCGCCCAACCTCACCGTACTTGATGACAAGGACGGCGCAATCCTCGGAACGATCGACATCGGAGGTGCGCCCGAACAGGCTGCCACGGACGGCCATGGCAAAATCTATGTCGACATCGAAGACAAGTCCGCGATTGCAGTCATCGACGCCAACACCATGAAAATGGTCGGCAAGTACGATGTCTCCAGCAAAGGCGGGGGCTGCGCCGGCCTTGCGCTCGACGCGAAGAACAATATCCTCTTTGCCGCATGCCGCGACAACAAGAACATGATCATCCTGTCCGCCACCGACGGACACATCATCACCGACTTGCCCATCGGCAACGGCTCCGACGGCGCTTCATTCAACCCGGCGACCATGGAAGCTTTCAGTTCCCAGGGCGACGGCACTCTGACCGTGATCAAGGAAGACTCGCCCACCAGCTTCAGCGTGGAGCAGACAGTGGCCACACCCGCGCGTGCGAAGACCCATACGCTCGACGCGAAGACTGGCCACATTTACCTGATCACTGCCGAATTCGGCCCCACCCCTGCCGCCCCGGCACAGGCAGCGACGAGCGCGCCGGCCACGCCTCCCGCGGCGAATACAGCGCCCGGCGCTTCGCCGTCCGGTCCTCCCGCATATGCGCGCGGCCCGCGAGCTCCGATGATCCCTCATTCTTTCCAGATCATTGAAGTCGGCAAAGAGTGATGGTGCGCCTCGCGGCCATACGGACCACGGCCGGTGTGAGCCGGAGCTTCTGATCGCATCCGCGTTTCGCACGAGTGACGTGCATGCGCCGCAAGAATTAGAATCGCGTGTTCTGAAAATCCGAGGTGAACAATGAAGTTTGTTCGCAGTGCGTTGGTCGTTGCTCTCTTTGTGTTGTTCTTCGCGGGCCGCGCAGTTTCGCAGTCAGGCCTCTCAGCCAAATGGGAAGAGCTGACAGCTCCCGATTTCGTGCAGGCCATCCACCAGTCGCAGGGCGTCTGCGTCCTTCCCTTCGGCATTATCGAAAAGCACGGACCTCACTTGCCGCTCGGCACTGATCTGCTCGATGTCCGCTTCTCCGTAATGAACGCGGTCAAGCAGGAGTACGCCGTCGTCTTCCCCGAGTACTACTTCGGCCAGATCTTCGAAGCGCGCCAGCAGCCCGGCACCCTGGCGTACTCGCTCTCCACACAGCTCACCCTCCTGCAGGAAACGGTCAGCGAGATGGCACGCAACGGCTGCAAGAAGATCGTCATCGTCAACGGCCACGGCGGCAACGAATCGCTGCTGCCCCTCTTCGGGCAATCGCAACTCGCCAGCCAGCGTGACTATGTCGTCTACGTCTTTGGCCTGCCGCATGAGAATGTCCCCGGCCGCCCGGCGCTCAAAACGCCCTACGACATGCACGCCGGTGAAGTCGAAACCTCCAACATGCTCATCGCGCGGCCCGACCTCGTCCACCAGGATCGCGCCGGACAGCAGTCCGGCGCCGACCAGCATCGCCAGCATCTGCCCGACTCCGTATACACGGGCATCTGGTGGTACGCGCGCTTCCCCAATCACTATGCGGGCGATGCCTCGGCAGCAAACAAGGAGCTGGGCGAATTCGATCAGAAGGAGTGGTCGCGTCAGATCGCCGAAGCCATCAAGGCCATCAAAGCCGACGACGAAAGCCTCAAGTTGCAAAACCAGTTCTTCGAAGACGCCAAGCACCCGCTAGATACAAAACAGTAGCTGTACCCTGTCATCCCGAGCGCAGCCGAGGGATCTGCAGTTGCTTTTCCGTCCTCCGCTCAGTTGCACAGACTTGCTGGGTGCCCCAGGTCTCGATCCTGAGACCTGGGTTCCGGAACCTCGTTCTGAGACCTGAAAATTCCAAACTCAGCTCTGTCATCCCGAGCGCAGTCGAGGGATCTGCGGTTGCCTTTTGATCGCCACTGCACAGATATCTACGCTCTCCGCATGGCGACCTCAACGTGCCGGATCTCCATAAAATATCCCGCGCCCATGCGTCCCCACATACACGCGTCCATAGATCCGCGGATCGCCCGCAATCTGCAAGACCAGTCCCCACTGATGCGCGTCGTCGTTGATGCGCACCCACGTCTTCGCCTCATCATCTGACCGAAAAATCCCCGCCTGCCCGCTGATGGTGCCCACAAGATAAAGCGCCGGATACGACGTGCCGGGCGCCGCCTTTCCAAACCCGAACGCGTGAATCTCGTCGATATCCGAAATCGGCCCAAAGGCGATCGCGTCCTTAGCCTGCGACGCGTGATAGAGCCCATCAAACGCCGCCAGCCACACATCGCCGCTCCGTCCCGGCGTTGCATAGATACGATCCTGCCCACCCCGCGCATCCCCACGTTGCGCGCCAGGCGCGAACCACGGCGCCGGCAACCAGAACACCTGCCCCGTAAAGTTCGCTCCTCCATCCTTGCTGCGATAGAACATCCGGTCGAGAAGTGAGACCGCATAGAATGCATTCGCATCTTGGGGATCGGCAATCACCCGCGTCCTCTCCGGCAGCCCGTGCACTGCGGTCCAGGTCGCACCCTGATCCCGCGTAACAAAGGCCGCTTCGCGCTCCGGTGTCCACACCCACGTCTTGCCGTCCGCCGAAACCGCAATCGATCCCGCCCGGCTCTGCGCATCCGGCGCCGACGCACACGCCCTCCACGTCCGCCCCGCATCGAGCGAGTAGGAGATGCTCTCTCCCGGCTTGTGCCCCGCGCTCACGCCCACGCGCACAATCACATTCGGATCGAGCGCAGCCGTCTCCACGCCTGTTGTATTGCCCATGCGCGGAGGAGCCGACGCTCCCTCCGGTGCAGGCTTGTCGAGATCCCAATGCACAAATCCGCCGTAGTCTCCAATCGCCGAAACCAGATGCGCCCCGTCACTCGCACTGTCGAGTTCAAGCGCCACTGTCTCCTCGATTCCCTTGGCCAGGACGCTCCAATGCGTCGGTTTGCCGCGATCCGCATCCGTAAGATCGAAAGTTTCCCAACCGCCGTACCCGGTCGTGAACACCGCATGGTCAGAATTCGTCGGATCGATCTCGATATCAAACAGCCAGTGAATCGCCGTAGGCTTCACATACGGCGCAATCGAATAATCGTAGATCCCGCCGCCGGCAAAGATCGGCTTCCACGTCGCCCCTTCATCCGTCGACCGAAAAATATCCTCGCCGCCCGCTTTATAGCGGTTATACGTGCTCGCGATCAGCGTCTTCTCGTGATGCGCGTCCACCGATACCGCCGCGTATCCGAATTCCCTGCTCCCCTTCACCGGCTTATCCGGCGTGATGTCGGTCCACGCGCCTGTCTGCAAATTGAGTTTCCACACCGCTCCATCCGTCATGGGCGAAGGGCCCGGCGCGTTGCCGTAGGTGATATATAGGAATGTGTTTGTGTTTGACAGGGCAGCGCGCGTAGGGCGATATTGCGTGGGCGCGCCAGCCACCTCATGCCACGTCACACCCGCATCGTGCGAAACAAAGAGGTTCGCCCGATTCATCAGCGATACCCCGACATATATTGTCGCCGTGCGCCGCATGGGCCCAAGATAAGCGAAAGGCTCAACGAATTTGACGAAGACAATACCACTGCCGCGAACCGGCATTCGCCGCCAGCGCTGCTCCGGCGTTTCTCCGGCAACCGGCGCAGGCATCGGCGGCGTCGCCTCCGTCACGTCGGGAAAGCTCGTCACATGCGACCAGGTCACGCCACGATCCTGCGATCGCCACAGCCCATCATGCCGAGTCCCGAGAAACAGCACTCGCCCATCATTCGGATCCACGGCCATCCGTTCGCCATTGCCGCGCCCGTCTTCATTGCCGCCAAACTTAAACGGCACATCGGTGCGTTCGAATGTCCTTCCTCCATCCGCCGATCGCAGAATTGCGCCATTCGGAGTCCGCTCATTCGTGTACGTGCCGCACGCCAGGTAGACGCGTTTCGCGTCATTCGGATCGACTGCGATCGATTCGACGCCCATCAGGTTCAGATCCTTGTACGGGACCCAGTCCAGAATCGGCTTCCACTCATGCGCCGCTTCGTCCCAGCGGTATGCGCCGCCCATGTCAGTTCTGGCATATCGAACTCCGGGCGCCGTGGGATGAAAGATGACGCCGTCGACAAAGCCGCCGCCGACAATCTGAACACTCTTCCAGTTATAGGCCTGCTGATGCGGAGCCTGCGCAGATGCGACAAATGCGCTGCAAAGGAGAAGGGTGATGACGCTGCACAACGTTTGTGTAGGCAATGTATAGGGTCCCTGGCTTCATCGTAAACGTTAGCGAACGGAGTACGCCCGGGAGCATGGAGTCGGCTGCGACGGGTCCGCCTGTCGTTCAAGCGCTTATTATGCCAGAGCCCGCAGCAGTCTCATCATGTCCGCTTCCTGCCGCTCAATCGACTCCAGCAACCTGAACTGCGTTCGGCAGCGATCGAGATTCTGCCCGGGTCTGCTGACTCTGTAATACGTGTCGCCTGCAAGAAAATCCGCAAGAAACCGGATCCCCTGCTCAAAGGCGATCACCTTCGCGCCTGAGATCAGCGAGTCGCGCTCACCCGCTGTCAGAAAGTCCTTCGCGCCATCGAGGTAGCCTCGCAACACAGCCCCGAACAGTTCAAAGTCCATCGCCACCCGCGACAAATCGCGTTCATCCTCCTCCGCTGCACACGTCATCGTCCGCACCATGTCGCCAAAGTCGTACGCAACCAGCCCCGGCATCACGGTGTCGAGATCGATTACGCAGATTCCTCTGCCTGTCTCATCCTCCAGCAGCACATTATTCAGCTTCGTATCGTTGTGCGTTACGCGCCGCGGCAGTTCCGCGTTCAACAACTCCGTCGCCATCTCTATCCGCGACGCGGCAAACGCTGTCTCGTGTCGCGCATCGGCGCAGCGCCCTGCAACATCCTCGGCAACTGCCTGCTCGAACGCTCTAAACCGCTTTGCCGTGTTGTGAAAATCCGGAATGCTCTCGTGCAGGACTGTCGCGGGCAAATCCGCAAGCAGCCGCTGAAACTCTCCGAACGCCTTCGCCGCTTCGAATGCCTGCCGCGGAGAGCTGACGACATCGAACGTGCGCGCTCCTTCGATGAACCGATACGCGCGCCAATAACGATTCTCCGCATCCACATGCCAGGCGACGCCGTCTCGCGTGGAAACAAGTCGCAGCACGCGCTTGTCGAGATCTGTTTCACCCGCAAGCATGGATCGCAAGTGCGCCGTTACGCGCTCGATGTTTTCCATCACGGCGACTGGGTTTGTGAAGATCGCCGTATTGATCCGCTGCAGGATGATCCGTCGGCCATGATCAAACGTCACGCACCAGGTATCGTGAATATGGCCGCTGCCGTAGGGCTTCGCGCTGTGAAATTCGCCCTCCATGTTGAACGCGCGTACAACCGCGGCAAGGCTGATTTCGTCGATCATAGCCACAGCCGGTGGGGATAGATCCCTTGCTCAATCAACCGGCCGACGCTTTGCACCACGCGCGGATGATCCTCGCGATAGGTCACGCCAAACCACGCGTCGCCGGAGCGCAGCACTTTCACGCGCGCCTGTCCTGACTGGATCAGCGTATTCACGGTGCTGGGGATGTAGCATTCGGCATTCAGATCATTCCCAGACCGTTTCAAAAATCCCTGGAAGTGCTCGTGTAGTTGCGGAAAAATCTGCGGCGTGAATCCCCACATGTTCATGCTGACCAATTCGCCGCCGTTCAACACCGCCCTCTGCCCTTCGGCATCAATGCTGACGATGCAGGGTCCCTGGCGCTCGATCGACTTCAATTCAGTGATGTCTTTCAGGTATCCGTCATCGGAGATGCGGCAAACTCCCCGGGCCACCGCGCCAAAATCCGAAAGCGTGTTGCGCAGAACAAACCCCACCATCGCGTAATCCTGCGTACCCGATTGCAGATGTTCGGCCAGCAGTTGATAGCTGCCCGCGCCATAGAAATCATCCGCATTAATGACACCAAACGGCTCGTGAATCAAGTTGGCTGCCGTCAGAATGGCATGCGTGGTTCCCCACGGCTTCGTGCGCCCCGGCGGCAGAGCGAAACCTGGGAGAAGATTACTCAACTCCTGGAATACATACTCCACCGGGACACGCTTCTCGTAGCGTGCCCCGATCTTTTCTTTAAAGACTTTCTCGATTTCCTTGCGAATCACGAACACAACTTTCCCGAACCCCGCGCGCCGGGCGTCGAAGATCGAGTAGTCCATAATGGTTTCGCCGTCCGGTCCGACGGGATCCAGTTGCTTCAATCCGCCATATCGGCTGCCCATTCCAGCGGCCAGCACAAGCAGTGCAGGAGCAGTCATGGCATCATCCTTCCCTCAGAATGTTGCGCGCTCTGAACCGGCAGGATGTCGAGCGTGAGTACCTGGAACGCAGCGAGATGGAACTCTTGTGCTTCTTGCGCTTGAAGAACAATCGCAGGTCGTCCTGCATCGTCCTTCCAGGGGCTCCGAGCGCTATATACCTTAACTGCACCCGCCGGCAGTTCGAACGCATCTTTGAGCCGCAGCCGGATCGTCTGCTCGTGATCGCTCGGATTACGCAGCACCAGGATGCCCTTCCGCGGCGTCCACGAAGCCCATCCATACACCTCCTGCCACGCCG